>Ga0335071_10000338_pt1 | contig 52947 bp, 24 predicted proteins | sample Lox_Sample_15_FD_206724 | JGI IMG/M metagenome (GOLD analysis project Ga0335071, IMG submission 206724) | Soil microbial communities from Loxahatchee National Wildlife Refuge, Florida, United States - Lox_Sample_1.5 | ecosystem: Environmental > Terrestrial > Soil > Wetlands | place: USA... | reverse complement strand
TTCGGATCGACGGCCGCGATCTCTCCAGGCTGCGGATCGACGAGTATCGGGCCCATCTCGGCGTGGTGCTGCAAGAGAGCTTCCTGTTCGATGGCTCGATCGCCGACAACATCGCCTTCTCCCGGCCTCGGGCGAGCCGAGAGGAGATCGAGCGGGCGGGCCGGCTGGCTCACTGCGACGAGATCGCGCGGCGCCTGGAGGGCGGCTACGACACCGTGGTCGGCGAACGAGGCGTGAGACTGTCGGGAGGAGAGAGGCAGCGGGTGGCCATCGCGCGGGCCGTCCTGGCCGACCCGAGGATCCTCATCCTGGACGAGGCGACCTCCAGCCTCGACAGCGAGAGCGAGGCGCTGGTCCAGGACGGCCTGCGCGCCTTGCGGCGAGGCCGTACCACGCTGGTGATCGCGCACCGGCTCTCCACCATCCGCAGCGCCGACGAGATCCTGGTTCTCGACGGCGGACGTATCGTCGAGCGAGGTTCGCACGACGAGCTGCTGGCCCGCCGGGGGCGCTACCTCGAGCTCCACGAGCGCCAGCATCGCGGCGCCTGGGGTCCGCCGGCCGAAACCGCCGCGAAGGCCGCGCCCGGGGAGGCCGCCGCGGCGGCGCATCCGTTCGGTGCCCTGTTGGGGAGGATCACGTCGGGCGGATTGTAGACGGCTCGCTCCCGGATGGTAGACGCCTCGTGCGCGGCAGCGTTGTTCTTGACAAGGCCGCGGTGACGACACACAATCTTCCAGCTCCCAGCGACGAAAACTCAACCTTCGCACACAGCCATAGAGAGGTGCTTTGCTGCGGCCATTCCGCCGCTCCGAGGGACAGGGAGACTACCGCGCCGCGCTGGCGGGACTGCTCCGCCCATCGGTCTTCCTTTGCCTGGCACTACTTCCGGGCTCCGCCGCGGTCCTCGGAGCCGAGCGGCTCCCTGCGCAGCAAGCTCCGCACCCGGCCCCGGAACACCCGACAGCGACGCAGGCCGCTCCCTCCGGGGGTCCTGCCAGTGAGTCCCAAGCCGCCGCGGACATCATGCCGGCGTACCTCGTGGCGCCGGGCGACGTGCTGAAGATCCTCGTCTGGAAGGAGCCGGAGCTCAGCACCGAGGCCTTCGTCCGGCTGGACGGCCGCGTGACCGTCCCCCTGCTCGGGGACGTGATGGCGGCCGGGCGAACGCCGGACGATCTCTCGATGGAGATCCAGGCGAAGCTCGGGCGGTTTCTCGAGGTGCCCCAGGTCACTCTGGCCGTCTCGCAGGCCATCAGTGCGCGCTTCTACGTGCTCGGCGAGGTCGCGCACCCCGGGGCGTACCCTCTGCCGAGACGAGTGAGCGTCGTCCAGGCCCTCGCCCTGGCGGGTGGCTTTCGCGAGTTCGCGAAGAAGGACTCGATCCGGATCCTGCGTCAGCAAGGCGAAAAGCAGATCGCCATTCCCTTCAACTACAAGGAAGTCGAGATCGGCGTGCGCCTGGAGCAGGACATCTTCCTGGATGCCGGCGACACGATCGTCGTGCCTTGAGCGGCCTGCAGAGGCGAGGAGGACTGGACGGCATGTCACGCCGCATCGTCACCATCGACGCCTTCCCGGACGGGGCGTTCCGTCACCTGGATGCGGACGCCATCGTCTGCATCGACGTCATGCTCTCGACGACGACGCTGCTGACGGCCGTGGCACTCGGGCAGCCGGTGTTCGTCGCGCCGACGCAGGCCGCGGCTCGCGACCTCTCCGCAGCCACCGCCGGCTCGTGCCTGATGGGCACTGATGACGGTGAGCAGCCGGAGGGTTTCAACGCCCGGGACAGCCCGAGCGCGGTCGCCCAGCGCCCGCTGCAGGCGCCGCTGGTGCTGTGGTCCCCTCCCGGCACCGAGCTGCTGGTGAACGCGGGGCCTTGCCGGAGGGTCCTGGTGGCCTGCTTCCGCAACCTCACGGCGACAGCGCGACAGCTCGCGGGGCTGGGTCGCGTCGCTTTGCTGGGCGCCGGCTGCCGGGAGGAGTTCAGCTGCGAGGACCAGATGGCGGCGGCGTGGATCGGCGCGCGACTGGCCCGCGACGGCTTCGAGCCCGGTGATCGCCGCACGGCCGCCATGATCGGGCGCTGGTCGGAGATCGACGCTCGTCTGGCCGGATGGGGCAACAGTGCGGAAGGGCTGCGGCGCATGGGCGCGGTGAACGACCTGGAGTTCGTGCTCGGCCACGTCGACGACCTTGGCTTCGCCTGCGAGTATCGCCCGTCGGGTGAGGTCTCGGCATGCCACAGCCAGGAGACCCGCTCGGGCGCCGCCGGCTGGCGAGCGGGAACGGCCCTGGCGGCGGGCGGTGCAGCGTGAGCGACCGATGATGGAGGACGACGCCGAGATCCAGGCGCCGCCCGGACGCGACCCGCTCGAGTACCTGGAGGCGCCGCTGCGCTACCCGGGGGCCATGTGGCTGACCTTCCTGGCCGTCCTCGCCGTCGGCCTGGTCCTGGCTTCCGTCTTCCCCCGCAAGTACCGCTCGGCCACGCTGATCCTGGTCGAGCCGAACAAGGTCCCCGACTACTTCGTCACGCCGATGGCCTCCGAGACCGTGGACAAGCGCCTGCAGACGATACGGCAGGTGATCCTGAGCCGCACCCGCCTGGAGAGCGTCGTCCAGGAAACCGACCCGTATCCGGAGATGGCGAAGATGCCGAGTGCCGTGGTCGTCGAGACCATGCGCCGGGCCATCCAGATCCGCGTCCAGGGCAACGATTCCTTCAGCATCGAGTACGTCAACGAGAACCCCCGCAAGGCGGCCGAGGTGACCAACAGGCTGGCCCAGCAGTTCATCTCCGACACCCAGTACCTCCGCGACACGGTGACGCAACGGACGTTCAACTTCATCGAGTCGAACCTCGACGACGCCCGCCGCGCCCTGGAGACGCGGGAAGCCGCCCTGCGGCAGCTCAAGCAGCAGCACTGGGGAGCGCTGCCGGAGCAGCTCGAGACCAGCCTGCGCCTGTTGTCGCAGCTGCAGTTCGAGCAGCAGACGCTGGGTGAGAACCTGCGCACGCTGGACGCGCGCCGTACCTCGCTCGAACGCTCGCTGGTCGAGCTCAAGCAGGCGCAGCCGGACGCCTCCGCCCAAGTCGGCCCTCGGGATCAGCTGGCCAAGCTGCAGGCGCAGTACGCGGCGCTGCGCGATCGCTACACCGAAGAGCACCCCGACGTGAGAGCGCTCCGCCTGCGCATCGCCAGACTCGAGGAGCTGGCGAGCCAGCCCGCGCCGCAGCCCGCCATCACCTCGCGCGCCGACTCGGACCCGCAGCTCGTGCCGGTACACCGGTCCTTGCAGCAGGTCGAGACGGAGATCGCCGCCCTCGACGAAAAGCGCGAGGGGCTCGACCAGAGGATCGCGGATCTGCAGGCGCGGATAGAGAAGACGCCGGCGGTCGAGCAGGAGCTCAAGGACCTGACCCGCGACTACCAGCAGATGCAGGAGAACTATCTGGCGCTGCTGCGCAAGGACAACGACGCTCGCATGGCGAGGAAGATGGAGGCGCACTGGCAGGGGAACTATTTCCGCATCCTCGACCCGGCGCCCGTCCCCGAGCGGCCGATCCGGCCCTACGGCGTCATGTTCGGGCTGGGCGGCCTGGTGGGCGGGCTGCTGGCCGGGATAGCCGCCTCGCTGCTGGCGGACTTCCTCGATCACTCGGTGAAGAGCCGCAGGGAGGTCGAGGTGCTGGTAGCGGCCCCGGTGCTGGCCGAGATCCCCCACCTGCGTACGGGCAGGAGCGCGCTCCTGCTGGGCAGGCGATCGTGAGCGCCGTCCCCACGACCCAGCCCGTGGTCGAGTTCCGTGACCTGGAGTTGGACGACTCCCCCACCGAGGAGGGCACCGTCTCCGATCCAGGGCTGCTGCAGGCCCTCCGCCCCGACGGCGCGCTGGTCGAGACGCTGCGGGTCGTCCGCGCCAGGATCGAGAGCCTCGATGCCGAGCGTCGGCTGCGGCGCGTCGGCATCGTGGCGGCCGCCGCCGCGGAGGGCACCACGATGACGGCGCTCGGACTGGCGACCGCCCTGGCCCGCAACGGCACGCGCCGCGTCCTCGTCGTCGAAGCGGGTCTGCGCACGCCGACGATCCGCGCGCGGCTGCACCTGGCCGCCGCGCCCGGGCTGTCCGACTGGCTGGACAGAGGTGGAAGGGGGGTGCTCGCGCTACGCCGCATCGACCCCTGGGGCTTTCATCTCCTGCCTGCCGGCACCCCGCAGCCGCAGCCGAGCTCCCTGCTCGAATCGCCCCGGCTCTCGCGTCTCTTCGACGCCCTCAGCGCCAGCTTCGAGTACGTGATCGTCGACTGCCCGCCCCTGGTGACCACGGCCGACTCGGTCCTGATCCAGAACCTGCTGGACGGCTTCCTGCTGGTGGTGCGCTGCCGCCGTACGCGCCGGCAGCAGGTGTCTCAGGCGGTGTCGCGGCTCGACCCCGAGCGCCTCCGGGGCGTTGTCTTCAACGACGTACGCGAGATCTTCGCTCACTCGCAGGCCTACCGCGACCACCGGGGCTGACTCTTGGTGGCCAGCGAGTCCAGCCTCTCGGACCGGCGGCTGTTCCTGTTCCTGGTCCTGGGAGAAGGCGTCCTCCTCTACCTGGCGCTCCTCGGGGTGGACACCCTCGCCTCGGCGCGCCACCAGCGACTCGACATGCCGTCGCTCCTGGCGCGAGGCGCGGTGCTCCTCACCGTCGTCCACTTCAGCCTGTACTACGGCGAGGTCTACGACCTGCGCGCCCCGCACAGCATCCTCGACCGGTTCCTGCGCCTCGGCCGGTCCCTGCTGCTCGCTGCGCTGCTGCTGCCGGTCGTCTATTACCTCGCCCCGCCGGTTCGCCTCGAGCCGCGCCTGCTGGTGCTGTTCCTGCCGGTGGCCGGCGCGCTCATCGCGGTCTGGCACGCGCTCGTCTTCTGGGCGGGCGACCGCGAGGCCCTGACCGAGAACGTGCTCATCCTGGGCACCGGCCATACTGCCCAGCAGCTGGCCGCGGAGCTTCTCCGCCGCGCCCCCCTCGGCTTCCGCGTCGTCGGCTTCCTCGGCGAGCACGCGGACGAGGTGGGCCGTTCGGGAAAGAGCCCTGCCGTCGTCTGCACGACCGCCCAGCTCCTCTGGGCGGTCTCCTCGTTCCGGGCCAGCCTGGTGGTGGTGGCGCTCGACGACAGCCGTGGCCGCCTCCCGGTCGAGGACCTGCTGCGCTGCCGGATTCGCGGCATCCGCGTGGAGGACGCCCCTACCTTCTACGAGCGGCTGACCGGCAAGCTGCTGGTCAGCGACTTGCGGCCGAGCTGGCTGGTGTTCTCTCCGGGCTTCCGGAAGCCGAGGATGGTCCTCGCCTCCAGGCGCGCGGCGGAGTTCGTGGCGGCGATGGTCCTGCTCGTCGTCCTCACCCCCCTGCTCGGCCTGCTGGCGCTGCTGATCCGGCTGGACAGCACCGGTCCCGCCATCTTCCGACAGCGGCGGGTGGGTCGACAGGGGATCGTCTTCGACCTCCTCAAGCTGCGCACGATGCGGGCGGACTCGGAGCCCGAAGCCGGGCCCTCCTGGGCGACGCAGGACGGCGATCGCCGCATCACCCGAGTGGGCCGGGTCCTGCGCGCTCTCCGCCTCGACGAGCTCCCGCAGCTGCTCAACGTCCTTCGCGGCGAGATGAGCTTCGTCGGGCCACGGCCGGAGCGGCCGCACGTCGTCGAACAACTGCGGAAGGTGATCCCCTACTACGACGAACGCCACAACGTGCCGCCGGGCATCACCGGATGGGCGCAGGTCAGGTTCGGCTACGGATCGACCATCGAGGACGCCGAGCGCAAGCTCCAATTCGACCTCTACTACATCAAGAACATGTCGCCCCTGCTCGACATCGCGATCGTCCTCGACACCGTCAAGGTGATGCTGCTCGGAAGGGGGGCCCGCTGAGCGCCGGCGCCACGCTGATGCCGCCCGCCGGACCTGCGCCGAGGGTCCTCCTGAAGGCGCGGCCTCGCTGGGTGCGTCCCTTCACCGACGCCCGGCCGGGGATGGCGCTCGCCGTCCTGGTCGCGATCGGCCTGGCCGCCGCCCGGGTCATCGACGTGTCGGAGGACGGCAAGGCGATGGTCGCGTTCAGCCTCGTCTTCTTTCCCGCCCTGGTCGCCACCTCGCTGGTCCGCCCGTTCTGGTTCCTGCTGCTGATGGTGGCGTACCTGCCCTTCGCCAAGACCTACCCGCTCTCGCTGGCCGGCATCCCGGGCGCGAACATGAGCAACCTGATCCTGCTGCTGGCTCCGCTGGCCTGGCTGGTCAGCCGTCAGCGATCCGCACGACGCCTGAAGGCGGGCGCGATCGAGGTCCTGGTCGGAGTGTACGTCGTCGTCGGCTCCTTCAGCCTGGCGCCGGCCATCGGCCATGCCGACGGCGTCGGCAGCCTGCTGCAGACCTATCGGGGATGGGTGGCGCCGTTCCTCTTCTTCTTCGTCGCTCGTGGGCTGGTCCGGGATCGCCGGGAGCTCGCTTCGCTGCTGCGGCTGATGGCCACGGTGACGGTCCTCGTCGCCCTCGTCACCTGGGTGGAGGGGCAGGCCCGCTCCGACCGCGGGAGCATCGACGCGGCGCGGGTTCGTGGCCTGATGCAGCAGGCGAACCAGATGGGGGCCTTTCTCGTCTACTACGGGGTCCTGCTGCTCACCCTGGCGCTGCGCGAGCGCGCCTGGCGGACGCGTCTTCTCGACTTCGGCGGGTTCCTGATCGCCGCGCGCGCCATGCTCTTCACCTTCTCGCGCTCGGCGTACCTCGCGCTGGGCGCCGGATCGTCGCTGATCGTGCTTCTGCAGAGCCCCATCCTGCTGGTGGCAGGCGCCGGCGGGGGCGCGCTGGCAGCGGCAGTGAAGCCCGAGCTGATCCCGAGCAGCATCCGCGAGCGCCTGGGCCAGACCACAGAGGGCGGAGCCGGACTCGACGGCGAGCGACAGAGCCTCGACAAGAGCAGCGCCTACCGCCTGATCCTGTGGAAGGCGGCCTTCCGGATGATCCGCGAACGGCCGCTGACGGGTGTCGGTCTCGGCCAGTTCTCCTCCGTGGTGCCGTACTACACCGAGGTGACGCTCAGCAAGGAGGACCCCAACGACGCACACAATGCCTTCATCCTGATTGCAGCCGAGATGGGCCTGCCCGCCCTGACGGCGGCGGTGGTCCTGCTCGCCGTCCTGGGGTGCTCAGCGGCACGGACCTTCTTCCAAAGGCGCCAGCGCGTCGAGGGGACCGTGGCCCTGGCCGTCGTCGGCGCCTGGACCGGCCTGGTCGTCAGCTGCATGTTCGGATCGCGCTTCTCCGACGAGTCGCTGATCTCCTACTTCTGGATCCTGGCGGCGATGCTGGCGGTGGCGCAGCGGCTCCCCGAGCCCCGTGCCCGGCGGCGGAGGGCGGCGGCGTGACACCCGCCGTGGCCGTCAAGCGCAGCGTGGCCTGGGGATTGCTGCGCACGGGGCTGCTCTCGCTCCACCGCCTCACCCGAGAGCGAAGCCGGGCCGCGATCCTCCTGTATCACCGCGTCAACGACGACGCGGACCCCTTCTTTCCGGCGCTCGGCGTCGGCCACTTCGTCGCCCAGCTCGAGTACCTCGCCAGGCGGTACCGGGTCGAGCCGCTGGAGACGGTGCTGGACTGGCTGGCGGAGGGTGCCGTCGGACCTGGTCGGGTGGCGATCACCATCGACGACGGCTACCCGGACACCCACGACGTCGTCCTGCCCGTGCTGGCCCGCCTGGGCCTTCCCGCCACGCTCTTCCTCTGCACCGCGCCGCCCGAGACCTCGCGGCCCGCCTGGACCGACAGGGCTCGAGCCATCCTCGAGCACGCCCGACGCTCGCCCCTCAGGCTTCCGGACCTCGGCCTGCACCTGATCACCACCGACTCGCCGCGCTCGCGCCTCGCAGCCTGCGTGCCCCTGCTGCAGCGGCTGAAGCAGGCCGGGCCTGCGACCATCAGCAGCACGCTGGCCCGGATGGAGCAGCAGCTGGACCCGGCGCCGCACCGGCTTCGGGTGCTGAGCTGGGACGAGGTGCGCCGCATCTCGCGGGGTCCGGTCACCCTCGGCGCCCACACACACAATCACTACCTGCTGGCGCATCTCGACCCTGCCCAGCTCCGCAGCGAGGTGTCGACCTCGGTCGACCTCATCGAGGAGCGAGTCGGCTCCCGTCCGCACGCATTCGCCTACCCGAACGGACAGGACGGTGACTTCGACGCTCGGAGCATCCGCGTGTTCCAGGACCTGGGCCTGCGGTGTGCCCTGAGCAGCCGCCACGGCATGGTCGGACCGCAGTCCGATCGCTGGCAGCTCCCGCGGGTCTACACCAGCGGGACCTCGCTCGCGCTCTTCGCGACGCGCGTCGGCGGCCTCGGGATCGCGCGCGGCTCCCGGGTCGGGACTACTCCTGCACAGTTGGACGTGCTGTGAGATCGCGTCTGCTGCGGGCGACCACGATGGTGCTCACCTCCGCGGTGGCGGTGCGAAGCCTCGGCCTGCTCAAGAACATCCTGGCCGCAGCGTACTTCGGCACCTCCGGCGAGATGGACGCCTACCTGGTGGCGCTCATCCTTCCCGAGATGGCGATGCAGGTCGCCCACACCGGCGCGTTCAACTTCATCCCCATCTTCGCCGCCGAGCGCGAGCGTTCCGAGGAGGCGGCCTGGCGGGCGGCCAACCGCATGCTCGCCTACTGGATGCTCGTGCTGGGCGCGGCGCTGCTGCTGGTGCTCCTGCTCGGTCCGTCCCTCACCGTCATTCTCTCGCCGGGCTTGAGCGGGGCTCGCCGAGCGCAGACTCTCGGCCTCACCCGCCTGCTGCTGCCGATGGCGGTGGCCGTCGGCCTGGCCCGCCTCTTCACCGTCGTGCTGCACGCGAATCGCCACTTCGCGGCGGCAGCCACCTCGGAGGGCGTCTTCCAGGTCGTCTCCATCGGCTACCTGGTCGCCTTCCATTCCCTGGGAATCGAGGCCCTGGCCGGGGCCCAGGTGTGCGGCGGCTTTGCGCAACTGGCGGTCGTCGCCGTCGGCCTCCTCCGGCACCGCCGGCGGGTGCAGGCGACGCTGGATCTGCGCAGCGCGCCGGTCAGGCGCACGCTGGGGCTCACCTTTCCCGTCTACCTGGGAGCGCTCGGCGAGAAGATCAACGTCGCCGTCCTCCGCGCTTTCGCCACGCTGCTGCCACCCGGCTCCGTGTCCGCCCTGCAGTACGCCCACAGCCTCGCCGAGGCGCTCCCGCTCGTGGTCTCCGGCGCCCTCACCACCTCGGCATTCCCCTTCCTCTCCGGCGAGTTCGCGCGCCGCGACAATCGCGAGTTCCAGGTGCGCCTCAAGCGCGGGATGGTCGCGCTCGCCCTCGTCTTCATGCCCTTGTCCGCCGGCATCTGGCTCCTGGCCCGGGTGGTCGTCTGGACCGTCTTCGAGCGCGGGCACTTCGATGCGGCATCCACGGACATCACCGTGGCCGCGCTGCAGATCTTCGCACCGGGCGCCTTCGCCCTCGCGCTGAACGCGGTGCTGGGCGCCACGTTCCATGCACGGAGCGATACCGTCACTCCCACCACGGCCGGCTTCGTGAGGGTCGGCGTCAACCTCGCCCTGTGCAGCGCCCTAGTGCCGCTCCTCGACTATCGCGGCGTCGCCCTGGCCACCACCCTCGCGCTCTACGCCAAGCTCGCCGTCCTCCTGTTCTGCCTGCGCCGTGTCCTCGGTGCCGACAACCTGCGAGCCGCGCTTTCCGCCTGGCTGCGGGCGCTGCTGGCGGTAGCCGTGATGGTGGGCACCATGTACCCGCTGCTCGCTCGAGCCCGTCACGTGCACCTCCCCCTGTGGGAGGCGACCTTGGCGTTGTCGGTGCTCGCCGGACTCGGCCTGCTCGCCTATCTCGGCGGCGTCTGGCTCTTCTGCCGCGCCGAGCTGCGCGAGCTGGTCTCCAGCCTACGCGGCGCCCGCCGCAGCGCCAGCGAGCCACAGCCGCAGCCGGAACTGGAGCTCGTGCGTTGAGGTCGGCAGCCGCCGTGCACGCCCGGCGAGCGCTGGCGCGCGCGGCTTCCGCGCTGCTACCCGCCGCTCGCAGCGACGGCCTCCGCATCCTCACCTACCACCGCGTCAACGACAGCCACCCGACGGACAGGCTCACGGTCCCTTCGGCGGCCTTTCGCGCTCAAATGCAGGCGATCGCCGCCCGCGGACGTGGCGTGGTCCGCCTGCATGGCGCAGTCGAGGCGATGCGCCGCCCCGGGAACTCTCCTGCCGGCCTCGTCGCCGTCACCTTCGACGACGGCTATCGCGACAACTTCACCGAGGCGCTGCCGATCCTCGAGGAGAGCCGCATCGCGGCGACGTTCTTCGTCGCCACCGGCCTGATCGGGAGCGGCCACACGATCGCGCGCTATCGCGACTGCTGCAGTGGGGACGGCATGCTCGACTGGGCCCAGGTTCGGGAGATGCGCGGACGCGGCCACGACATCGGGGGACACGGCCGTCACCACCGCGAGCTGGGCCTCCTGTCGCCCGCCGACGCCGACGCCGAGGTGGAAGGCTGCGCCCTGGACATCGAGGCGCATACCGGCGAGCGCCCACGCCTGTTCTGCTATCCACGCGGCAGCGAAACGCCGGGCGCCCGCCAGATCGTGGCCCGGCACGGCTTCCAGGCCGCCTGCACCGTCTACCCCGGCTGCAACCCGCGCGGCGGCCCGCTCCTCGCCCTGCGACGGACGGAGATCTCCGGCGACGACGACCTCCGTGACTTCGAGCTGAAGCTCCAGGGCGGCTACGACGCATGGCATCTGCTGCTGCAGGCCCTCCGCCGCGGTCGGCTGCGAAGGCCTCGATGAGCGCCTCGCCCCGCGCGGTGGTGCTGATGTACCACCGCCTCGACCCGCAGGCGGCACGGCCGGAGGAAGGGGACTACGTGCTGCCTCGGCCGCTCTTCGAGCGACAGATCGCCTGGTTGGTCGCCAGCGCTCGGCCCGTCGTTCCCCTCGCGCGGCTGGTGGCGGGCGAGTTCGAGGACGGCGCCGTCGTCCTCACCTTCGACGACGGCTGCGACACCGATGCGAGCGTTGCGCTGCCCCGGCTGCTCGAGACGGGGTTCCCGGCCACCTTCTTCGTGAACCCCGCGACCCTGGGCCAGCGCGGACGGCTCGGCTGGCCGGAGGTCGACCGGCTGGCGACGGCCGGGATGCGGATCGGCTCGCATGGCCTCGATCACACCCTGCTCGACGGGCTGGCTCCGGGCGAGATCGAGAGGCAGCTCGAGGTGTCCAGGAGGCTGCTGGAGCAGCGGCTGCAGATGGAGGTCGATGCGCTCTCCCTGCCCGGAGGAAGCGGGGGCCGAGCAGCCGTCGAGATCGCTCGCCAGCTCGGGTACCGGATCGTGCTCGGGTCGCGGCCAGGCCGCGTGAGGAGAGGACGAATCCACCTGCCGCTACCCCGCTATGCCGTGCGACGCGGCCACGGCTTCCACGGCTTCCGGGCCATCGTCCAGCAGCGGCTCGGCTTCCGAATCCTGCAGGCCGGACGCCATCGAATGCTCGGCCTGGTCCGGATCGCCCTGGGCACTCACACCTATGCGCGCTGGGCCGAGTCGAGGAGCCTGCGCCGCGTCCGGGAAGGCCATCGGTGACCGCCGCCGGCATGGTCTTCACCGGCGCCCTGGCGGTCGTGTTCTACGCCTACGCAGGATACCCGGCCCTGGTCCTGCTCGCGGCCCGACTGCGCCCGGCGCCGGTCGTCCGCAAGCGGGCGGTCACCCCACCGCTCACCGTGGTGGTGGCGGCGCGCGACGAAGAGGCCTGCATCCGGGCCAAGCTCGAGAACTGCCTCGCCCTCGAGTACCCACGCGATCGGATCGAGGTCCTGGTGGTGTCCGACGGATCCACGGACAGGACCGAGGTGGTGGTGGAGTCCTTCGCCCACCTCGGCGTGCGCCTCGTCCGCCTGCGGCCGGCCCGGGGCAAGGCGTTCGCGATCAACACCGCGGTGGCGGCGGCCAGCGGGGAGGTCCTGCTCTTCACGGACGCGCGGCAGCATCTCGAACCGCGGGCTGCGTGTGCGCTCGTCGCCTGCCTCGCCGACCCTGCGGTCGGCGCCGTCAGCGGCGAGCTGCACCTGCGGCGCCCCGCGACGACGTCGCCGAGCGCGGGTGTCGCCGCCTACTGGAGCCTCGAGAAGAGCCTGCGGCGCGCGGAGAGCCGTCTCGACTCGACCGTCGGCGTGACGGGAGCCATCTACGCCCTGCGCAGGGAGCTCTTCCGACCGCTCGATCCCCGAACCGTCCTCGACGACGTCGCCATACCCATGGAAGTGGTGATGGCCGGAAGGCGCGTCGTCTTCGAGCCCGCGGCGGCAGCCTGGGACTCGCTCTCCGCCGATCCCCTCCACGAATTCCGGCGCAAGGTCCGCACCCTCGCCGGCAACTACCAGCTCGTCCGCCTCCGTCCTGCCCTGGTCGACCCCAGGCGCAATCGCCTGCTATGGCAGTTCGCGTCGCACAAGCTCGCACGCCTGGCGGTCCCCTGGTGCCTGCTGGCGCTGCTGCTGTCGAGCGGCGTGCTCGCCAGCCGCAGCCTGCCAGCGCAGGCGGCGCTCGCGCTCCAGCTCGTCTTCTATCTCTCGGCCGCGCTGGCGATCGTGGCGAGAGGACGGTCCCGGCCCGGATGGCTCTCGCGGGGGCTGGCCATCCCGTCCTCGTTCGTCCTGCTGAACGTGGCGGCAGCGGCGGCGCTGCTGGAGGCGCTGCGCGGGCGCACCAGCGCGGGCTGGAAGGAGGCGCGACGGTGAGCGGCCGGCCGAAGGTCGTGGTCGTCCTCTCGAAGTTCCCCGTCTACGACGAGGTCTTCCTGCTGCGCGAGCTGGTCGCCCTGGCGCGCCACGTCGAGCTGTACCTGCTCTCCCTTCGGCCTCCAGGTGACTCCATCGTCCACGACGAGGCCGTCCCCCTGCTCGAGCGGCTGTTGGCTCCGCACTTCCTGCTGTCGCTGCGCGTGTGGGCCGCCCAGGTTCGCACGCTCCGTCGCCGGCCGATCGCCTACCTCCGGGCCTTCGTACGGACGGTGCTCGGCAACCTGCGAAGCCCGAGGTTCCTGGCCGGCAATCTCGCCTTCTTTCCCAAGGCCGTGTACCTGGCCGACTGGGCCGTCCGCCACGGCGTCACCCACATCCACGGCGGCTGGGCCACCTACCCGGCTTCGGCGGCCATGGTGGCTTCCGAGCTGACCGGCATCCCCTTCAGCTTTGCCGGCCACGCCCACGACATCTACCTCGACACCACGCTGCTGGCGGAAAAGATACGCAGGGCCGCCTTCGTCACCACCTGCACGGAGGCGAATCGGAGCTTCCTGCTCGCCCTCGCCCCCGGCCTGCGCGAGGACCGCGTGGCCGTCCTGCGCCACGGCATCGCCCTCGAGGAATTCGTTGCCCCCAGCCGCGCGGCGACGGTCCCGCTCGAGATCCTCTCCGTCGGCACGCTGTTCCCCCACAAGGGACACCGCCAGCTGGTCAAGGCTCTGCTACTGCTGCGGGAGCGGGGCCAGCCGTTCCGCTGCACGATCGTGGGCGGTGGCCCTCTGCGCCCCGAGCTGGACGCGCTCGTCCGTCGCCACGGGTTGCAGGGCGAGGTGGTGCTGACCGGCCCGCTGAAGCAGCGCCAGCTGGTGCCACACTACCGGCGCGCCTCGGTGTTCGTCCTGCTGGCCCAGCCCGAGTGGCACTGGGGAGTGCCGAACGTGCTGGTCGAAGCACTGGCGGCGCGGGTGGCGGTCGTCACCACCCGGTTCGGCTCGGTCGAGGAGCTGGTGCGCGACGGCGAGACGGGCCTGCTGGTGCCAGCCAAGGCTCCTCTCGCCGCGGCCGAGGCGATCCGCTGCCTCGCCAACGACGATGCCCGGCGCCGACGATTGGCCGAGGCCGGCCACCGCCTGGTGGCGGAGCAGTTCGAGCTCGCCGGCACCGTCCGGGGCTATCTCGAACGCATCGAGCGCGCCTCCGAGGGCCGACACCTCGCGGTGGCCACAGGGGCCGCAGTGCCATGAACGGCGCGATCCCCATTGCCTACGTCATCGACAAGCTGCAGCTGGCAGGAGCGCAGGTCCACCTCGAGCACCTCCTGCGCGGGCTGGACCGCGGCGAGTTCCGGCCGCAGGTCTTCTGCCTGATCCGCGGTGGGCCCATTGCCGATCGCCTGCGTGCGCTGGGCACGAGCGTCGAGGTGCTCGGGATGGAGACGATCTACGGGCCGCGGGCGCTGTGGGCGCTTCCCCGGCTGGTCCGGGCCCTGCGCGGAACGCCGGTCGTGCACACGTACCTGGTGAGCGCCAACCTCTACGGGACCCTCGCCGCCCGTCTGGCGCGCGCGCGGGCCGTGATCACCTCACGACGCGACACGGGCTTTTCGCGCAACTGGCGGCTGCGTCTGGTCGAGCAGTGGCTGGTCAACCCGCGCGTCGACCGCGTGGTCGCCGTCTGCCCTGCAGTCGCCCGCCAGGTCGAGCGGGAACGGGGCCTCTCGCCGGAGCGAGTGGTCACGATTCCAAACGGCGTCGACGCGGCGGCCTTCGACCCCGTCCTGCACCCACGAGTACCCGCCCGCCGCCGCCTGGGCCTGGCCGCGGACGAGGCTGCGCTGGGGGTCATCGGCCACCTCTCCCCGGTGAAGGGTCATGCCGACCTGCTCGTCGCGATGGTTCGCATCGCCGCCCGGCGCCCGAGGACCCGGCTGATCGTGGTCGGCGACGGCGTCCTGCGTCAGCCGCTCGAGCGTCAGGCGTCCGCCCTGGGCCTGGCCGACCGGGTCGTCTTCGCCGGCGCAACGGAGACAGTCGCGGAGGTGCTGGCGGCGCTCGACGTCGTCGTCGTTCCTTCACACACCGAGGGCCTCTCGAACGCCCTGCTGGAGGCGATGGCCATGGCCCGACCGGTGGTGGCGACCGCCGTCGGCGGCAACCCCGACGTCGTCGAGGCCGACCGGAGCGGCCGCCTGGTTCCCCCGCGGAACCCGGAGCGCCTGGCCGAAGCCGTGCTGCGGCTGCTCGAGTGCCCGGGAGAAGCGCAACTGTTGGGCGAGGCGGCCCGGCGGCGAGTGCTGGCCGGGTTCACGCTCGCGCGCATGGTCGCCGGCCACGCGGCGCTCTACAGGAGCCTGGCGCGTGCCTGAGCGGATCAACGTCTTCTCCGTCATCTGGTCGCTGCAGACCGGCGGCGCCGAGCGCGTGGTGGCTGACCTGGCCCGCGGCCTCGATCGCAGCCGCTTCCGCCCGGTCGTCTGCTGCCTGAACTTCAAGGGCCGCCTGGCCGAGGGGCTGGAGCGGGACGGCATCACCGTGCACGCGCTCGGCAAGAAGCCGCGTCTGGACCTCGGCGCGCTGCTGCGCCTGTCCCGCCTGATGCGCCGCGAGCGGGCCGACGTGGTCCACACGCACCTGTGGACCTCGAGCTTCTGGGGCCGCCTGGCCGCGCTGATGGCGGGGGTGAAGGCGCGCGTGGTGACCGAACACAACGTCGACACCTGGCGGCGGCCGGCGCACCTGGCTGCCGACCGCCTGCTCGCTCGCGCGACGGACGAGTTCATCTTCGTCTCCCGGGAGGTCGAGGCCTTCTATCGGCCGCGCCTCCGCCTGGACCCGGCGCGCGGCCGGGTGGTCCGCAACGGCATCGACCTCGCGCCGTTCGACGGCGCGGTGGACGCCGTGGCAGCCCGCGACCGGCTGGGGCTGTCGCGAACGGCCACCGTCGTCGGCATCGTGGGCCGCCTCGACGAGCGCAAGGGCCACCGCTACTTCCTCGAGGCGCTCGCCTCCCTGACGGGCCGGTTGCCGGCCCTGCAGGGCCTCGTGGTCGGCGAGGGCAGGGAGAAGCCCGCAATCGAGACCCGGCGTGCGGCGCTGGGCCTCGACGACAGGGTGCGCCTGGTCGGCTACTGGCCGAACGTCGCCGAGGCGCTGGCGGCGGTCGACGTGTTCGTTCTCCCTTCGCTGATGGAGGGACATCCGCTGGCGATCCTCGAGGCCATGGCTGCCGGCAAGCCGGTGGTGGCCACCCGGGTCGGCGGCAACTCCGAGGCGGTCGAGGACGGCGTCACCGGGCTGCTCGTGCCACCCCGGGATCCCGAGGCGCTCGCCAGCGCGATCGCGGCCCTCGCCTGCGACCCGGAGAGGGCGCGCCGGTTGGGACGGGCCGGCCGGCGCCAGGTCGAGGAGCGCTTCAGCCTCGAGGCGGCCCGCCTCGCCAACGAAGCGGTGTACCTGCGGCTCTGCCGCAGCCAGCGAAAAGGAGGCGGCAATGGCGTCTGAGACCGTGCTGGTGACGGGCGGTGCGGGCCTGATCGGAGCGGCCCTGTGTCGTAGGGTCTGCCGGAACGGTCACCAGGTCGTCGCCCTCGACGATCTGTCCGTGGGAAGCGCCGAGCGGCTCCCCGCGGCCGTCCGCCTCGTCCGCGGTGACGTGCGGGACGCCGGGCTGCTGCACCGGCTGCTGCTGGAGCTTCGCCCGCGACGAGTGTTCCACCTGGCTGCGCTGCACTTCATCCCGGAGTGCAACGCCCGTCCGGTCGACACCCTCGACATCAACGTCGGCGGCACGCGAAACCTGCTCGAGGGCTGCCAGCGGGTGCGCCCGCGCTCCGTGTTCGTGGCGTCGACTGCAGCCGTCTACCCCGTGGCGGGAAGCCCCTTCAGCGAGGAGACCCCGGTGGGACCCATCGACATCTACGGCCACAGCAAGGCCATGGCCGAGGACCTCGCCCGGCTCTTTCATCGCGACACGGGCGTGCGCACCGTGGTCGGCCGGCTCTTCAACGTCATCGGCCCGGACGACCCCAATCCCCACCTGGTGCCGGCGGTGGTGTCCCAGGTCCGCAGCGGGCGGGCGGTGCTGGAGATCGGGAACCTGGAGCCGGTACGGGACTACGTACACGTGGACGACGTCGTCGCCGGGATCCTCGCCGCCGAGGGCGGCGCGGCCGCGGAGTGGGTCGTCTACAACATCGGCTCCGGCTGCGGGCGTTCGGTCCGCCAGGTGCTGGCCGCCGCGCAGGCGGCGGCCGCGCGACCCATAGAGATCGTGCAGACCGCGGAGAGGCGGCGCGCCGTGGAGAGGCAGGAGCTGGTCGGCGAGATCGCGAAGCTCTCGCGCGACACCGCCTGGACGCCACGGGTGCCTTTCGAGGCGGCGATCGCGGCGCTCGTCTGGGGAGAGGCGGGGTGAGGGGGATCAGCGGCGCAGGCCTTCGGCCCACGCGCAGAGCGAGTCGATCACCTGCCGCTGGGCGTCGAGCGGCGTGAAGACGTGGTCAGTCTCCTCGACGACCTCGACCAAGAGACGATCGGCGGGCACCTGCCAAAGCCGGGGCGCGAGTGCCGTTCGATAGTAGTAGTGGGCCGGGTTGCCGGCCGAATAGACGAGGCACAGCGCGCCGCCGCGGCCGACGAAACGCCTCATCCGCTCGGCCGGAGAATGGGGATCGGTGCCGGCCGAGGCGGCCCCGGCGGTCTCGACCGTGTGTCGTCGCCATCGTCGCCACCGCGAGCGCAGGCGCTGGCCCACGGTCGACCACGCCTCGCTGCGGCCCGTGAGCAGCCGAGCCCAGCTCGCCGGCCGGAGCAGCCGGTCGCGGTACGAGTCGATCAGCTGTCCGGTCGAGGGCGCGCTGCCGGGTTCGAGCAGCGCCAGGCCCACGATCCGCGGGTCCTCGCCCGCCGCGAGCAGCGCCTGGTCGGCGCCGGAGCAGAGGCCGCAGACGACGAAGCAGGACGCCCCGCGCGTCGTCGCCAGCAGGTCCAGGCAGGCCCGGGTCTCGGCGATTGCACGCGCGGCGAAGTCCGATCGACCGCCGGCAGCCCGGCTGTCGCCAATGCCCGACAGGTCGAAGCGGGCGACCAGCAGGCCGCGCTCGGCGAGTCGACGCGCGAGCCTCACGTACAGGCGATTGGGGCCGACGCGGTGGAGCAGGCCGGCGTTGAGCAGGACGACCGCGGGACGGCCGTCCACGAGCGCTGCCGGAGCCGGGTCGGTGATCACCCCGACGAGGGACTTGTCGGGGCCGAAGAGGAGGACCGTCTCCCTCACGGGCATCGGCGGTCGAGCCATCGCGTGATCCGCTCCAGGGCATCGACGGCGACGAGGGCGCTCGCCATCGCGTCCGTGTCCCGCTGCCACGCTGCCGACCCGGCCATCCGTTCACGCTCCAGGCTGCCTCCCGGCGGCGGCCCGGCGGGAAACACCGTGGTCCGCTGGTCCGACCCGGTGGTCAGCAGCAGCGTGTGCCTCGCCGGCGGGCTGGCGCAGCCGGTCAGGTCCACCGCCTCGATCTCCGCCCGCAGCGCCGGCGGGAGCGGATACCCGAGCACCTGCGGTGGTTCCGACTCGACCGCCCTCGCGCGCCGGGCGTTCTCACGCAGGAACGTGGCGTGAGCGGCCTCCAGCTCCTGCAGGTAGACCTGACCCCGCGCAACCGGATCCCACAGCGCGAGCTGCTCGATCCCCTGCCGCCGCCGAGCCAGCTCGACCGCGAGCGAACCGCCGAGCCGAAGCCCGACGAGCGCCATCCGCGACGCTCCCGAAAGGGCCTCCAGCTCCTCGAGCGCCGCAGCCGCGTCCTCGAGCCATCGGGCGAGGCGACCCTGATCGTCGGCGCCGGCCGAGTCGCCGCAGCCGAAGTAGTCGAATCGCAGGACGTGGAAACCCGCGGCGGACACCCGGTCGGCGAGCTGGCGGAGCGAGCGGTGCGCCCGCGAGTACTCGTCGCCGAACGGGTTCAGGATGGCGACTGCCGAGGGCCGCGTCCGCGCGCCCGCCGGCGGGTGGTGGAGGCCGAGGAGCGGCTCTGCCGTCTCTCCGAAGAAGAAGGGCCTCACAGTGTCGTTTCCGGGCGGGTTGGCGGAAGCGGATCCTAGCACGCGGGGGCCGCCGCTCCAACGCCGCCCGGAGACGAGGGCGATCGGAGAAGCCGCTCGCGATCAGGGCTTGTAGGTCACCACCGCTTGCGCGGCAGCCCACAGATCCCAGGGGTCGATCCGCCCGTCCTTGAGGGCGTCCTTCTCGGTGACCAGGAGCAGGAAACGATAGGTGCCGGGAGCCGCGGCCCCGGACCAGACGATGGACTGGAAGCTCGGCCGGTCGAAGTCGAACGGGGCCTCCAGGCTGACCCCGGCCGAGAGGGCCGGCCACGCCGCCGGATTCGACCAGGTGCCCGGCACGGCGCCGGACGGCCCGTAAGCGACCACCTGCTGGCCGTCCGGGAGGAGGCATACATAGTAGACATCGGCGTGGGCGGGGACGCCGGGATTGTGGATCGCTGCGCTCAGGGTCAGCGTCTGTCCCGCCAACGCGGTGGCGTGGTCGGCGGACAGCGAGGCCGTGAGGTTGCGGTGCACCGGTAACTCCAGCACGTAGGCGTCGACCGTGCTGCCGCCGCCCCAGTCGCTGGCGAACACGGCGCGGGTCCCGCTCGGGCTCGGCACCACGTGCGGCTCGGCCCAGTAGCCGAGCCGCGGGTTGTCACTGCCCCAGCTGCGATGGTGCGCGGCCCGGCAGACCCGGCCGGTCGTGGTGTCGGCGATGACGAGCTCGTTGTCGAGCACGCCGAGGCCGGCGGGGTCCCCGACGATGGAGAGGAACACCCACCCCGGTTGCCGGTAGGCCAGACCGGACACATGCGTGCCGGAGGGCGGATAGGGGTACCCGGTGGCCGGTCCGATCACGACCTTGGAGTTCCCTGTCCGCATGTCGTGGGTGACCAGCGACCCGATCCCGCTGCCGAGCGGCCCGGGGTCGAAGGCCACGGCGTGGTAGGCGTCGTCCCCGTTCGACAGGCGGCCCAGCGAGGCGTGCTCCCAGGGATTGCCGAGGTCGAGCCGCCTCAGCACCTTCATGCCCAGGTCCACCACGTAGCCGCCGATCCAGCCGAGGGTGCCGCTGGGCGACGCCTGCACCGACGGCAGCGTCGTCGCGGTGAGTCCGCTGACGAGGTCGTCGTGCAGGCGATAGAAGAACGTGCGCCCGTCGCACTGCAGCCCGATCACGTCGGAGTCGAACGAGGTGAACATAGGGTCGGATCCCCCGCTCGCTTCCGTGCAGAAGGAGAACGTGTGCAGGATCTCCTTCTGGCCCGTGCCGACGTGGTAGCGGACGAAGCGGTTCCCCGACACGTAGAAGAGGATGTCGGGATCGCTGGTGTGCCAGTAGACCTGCTCGATGTCGGCGGGGTCGATGTCGAGGGCACGGATGAAGCGATAAGTGCGGCCGTCGTACAGCTCGTGTCCCTTGCCCACGTGGTACAGGATGAGGCGCGACTCGTCGGCGTTCCAGGCGGAGACGGTCGAGTAGAGGGGGACGATCGCCGGGCTCTCGCCGGAGTCCGGCACGGCCGTGATCCGGCGCAGCACGCCTCCCAGGTCGGGGTCGACCACCGCGGCGCCCAGCGCGGGCCGGGCCAGCGGCCTCATCGGGTGAGGAGCCTTGTCCACCGGCAGGCCGGCGCAGAGATCCGCTGCGCTGGTCGCCGTGGCACCCCCGGCCATCGTCAACGCCACTGCCAGGGCCACTCCCAGGCCGTTGCGATTCTCGAGGTTCATGTCGGACCTCCGGCTCACGCTGTCGGAAGAGGAGCGCGTCCGACGGCGCAGCGAAGAGCGCAGACTCGCGGCAGGCGAGCCGCGGGTCCCGGAAATCGAAGCCGCTTTCGCGGGACGCCGGGGGACCCCGGCCCCGCGGATCGGCGCTGCGACCGGCAGAGGATGCCGGTACAGTCCGTCACTCTATCGTATCGGGGCCGGACGGCCGGTGCGGCCGATCACAGGGGGGCGGCTACAGCTCGATCTCCACCCGGCCAAGGTCGCCCTGCTCCCCTGCGCCGCCGCGGGCGGCGTGGGCGGCCGCGATGCGCGCCGCGAGCGCGGCGCCGGTGGGCGCCTCGAAGAACGTCGAGAGCGGCAGCGAGACGCCGAACGCCGTGCGCAAGCGGGAGAGTGCCCGCGCAGCGAACAGCGAATGGCCTCCGAGGGCGAAGAAGTCGTCGGCGACGCCGATCGGACCCACGCCGAGAAGCGCCTCGAAGAAGGCCACGACCTCGCGCTCGAGCGCGTCGCGGGGCGCGATGAAGGGATTGGGCAGCTCCGGCCGCGGACGCAGCGGCGGCGCCGTGGGGGACGCGGACCGGGGCCCGGGCGCGCCCGGAGCACCCGCCCAGCGCGCCAGGCGCTCGGCCAGCGGCGTCGTCGAAACCGCGAGGTTGCCCGTGAAGTCGCCGCGAAGGAGGTACTCGATCAGCTGATAGCCCTCGCGGACGCCGATCACGGCCGCCGGGTGCCTGCCCGTCTCCGTGGTGTCGGCTCGTCCCGCGAAACCCCAGCGGTCGAAGGCGACGCTCAGCCAGCGAGCCTTGCCGGCACGGGCACGCGCCAGCGCGACGTGATCCAGGAACGCGTTGGCGGCCGCGTAGGCACCGTAGCCCACGCCCCCGAGCAGCGAGGAGAGCGAGGATGTCAGCAGCCAGAACGGGGGCGCTTCGTCGAGCAGCCGTGACAGCTGGACGAGGCCGCCGATCTTCGCTCGGGCGATCCGCTCGCAGTCCTCCCGCGAGAGGTCCTGCAGAGGGCCGAAATCACCGGCGCCCAGGACCCCGGCAGCGTGGACCACCCCGTCGATCGGGCCCAGGCGCCGCCGGACCTCGACCACCGCGCGGCACAGGGCCTCCGGGTCGGCCACATCGGCGGACAGCGCCAGCGTCTCCGCGCCCTCGGCTTCGAGCGCCTTCATCCTCTTCAGCCGCACCGTCACCGGGTCGGAGGCGTCGTGGCCCTCGATCCAGGCGTCCCATCCGTCCCTCTGCGGCAGCGCCGTCCGCGAGACGAGCGCCAGCTTGGCGCCGGCGGCGACGCGGGCGATCGCCAGGGCGATGAGGAATCCCAGGTTGCCCAGTCCCCCGGTGACCAGGTACACGCCGCCCGGCCGAAGCAGCGCTCGCCCCTCTCCGGCGCCCGGAGTCACCGGCTCGACGGTCCTCGTCCAGCGCCGGGTTCCCCGCCAGGCGACCACCGGGTCGCGCGCGACGCCGGCGATCTCGCCCAGGAGCTGCTCGGCGATCGCCGCCGGCTCGGCACTGGCGGCGTCCACGTCGATGCTGCGACAGGAAAGCTCGTGGTACTCCTGCGGAGCGACGACGGCGAGGGCGAGAAGGGGTGCCTTTTCGGGGCAGAGCGGCTCGCTGCCGACGACGTCGTGGAGCCCGCTCGTGACCACGGACAACTCGATCGGACCGGCACCGGGAGGCCGTCCCAGCGCCTGCAGGAGCCGGAGCACGCTGTAGTAGCCCCGCTCGGCGGCCGCTGCCGAGGCATCCGCGGCGTCCGCGACGGAATCGACTGCCCACAGATGCACCACCCGAGAGGGAAGCGCCTGGCGCCGGCGGAGGTCGTCGACGAGGGCCGCGTAGTCCGCGCCCTCCCCGGGCCGGATGCGATAGCCCGTTTCCGGGTCACCCGCGAAGGCCCCGCCCGCCGTCACCGTGACGACCCGCTCCGCGCCGCCGGCGAGACGGGAGCCGAGAGCGCTGCCGATGCCTCCCTCGTCTGCGAACAGCAGCCACGCCCCGCCGACGTGGGCCCCGCCGGAACGCAGCGCGGCGCTCCGCCACCCCGTCTCGTACAGCCAGCTCCGGACGTCGAGCGCCGGAGGAGGTGCGGGCGCTTCCGGCGCTTCGTCCTTCGGCTCGACCCAGTAGCGCTGGCGTTCGAAGGGATAGCTGGGCAGCGCTGCCCGGCGCGGTCGGGAGGGTGCGTGCACGCCCTCCCAGTCCGGCTGCACGCCTCGGACCCAGAGCCCGGCGAGGACGTCGAGCGCCTGGGCCGCGTCGCCCGGCTCCGGCCCCAGGACGAGCGCGACCGTCCCGTCCGGCGCGGACGCCGCCCCTCCCACCATGCGCTCGGCCGACCGAAACTCCTCGACGGCGCCGCGCATGGCCGCCTCGAGCGGCATCTCCTCGCGAAGGCAGGCGGCGACCCGCTCCCCGACGCCGTTCCCGACGACGACCGCGGGCCTGACTCCCCACGCCAGCCAGAGGCGCGCCTGGGCGTACTGGAGGGCGAACAGCACGGCTTCGGCAGCACCCGGCTTGCCCGGGGCTGCGGCCCCGTCGGAGGCCGGAACCCGGAACAGCAGCTCCCGCAGATCCAGGCCCAGCCGGGCCTGCGCGGTAACCGCGCAGGCGGCGAACGCTTCGCGGAAGCACGTTTCGCCCTCGAACAGGGCGCGGCCGGCTCCCGGCCGTGGGAACGGACCCGAGGGCAGGCAGAAGGCAACCCTCGGGCGGGCCCCGCCCGGCGCGCCACGACGGACGCCCGGCTGCCTCGCTCCCTCGAGCAGCTCCACCGCCTCGGCCGTCGTCGTGCAGACGGCCGCCCACCGGTGGTCGAGCGCGCGCCGGCCGACCTGGAGGGTCCAGGCCACGTCCGCAAGCGGCTCCTCCGGCAGCTCGCGAAGGCGCCGGGCGAGGCGCCGCCGGGCCTCGTCGAGGGCGTCTTTGGTCTTGGCGGAGAGCACCAGCAGCTGCGCCGGGCGTCCCGGCTCGGCATCCGGCCGGGCCGGTGCCTGCTCGAGGACCACGTGGGCGTTCGTGCCCCCCACACCGAACGAGCTGACGCCTGCGCGGCGAGGCGACGCGCCGGCGTCCCAGCGGCGAAGCGCGGTGTTGACGAAGAACGGGCTCGCCGCGAAGTCGATCTGCGGGTTCGGCGTCTCGAAGTTGAGGCTGGGCGGGATCACGCCGCGCTCGACGCACAGCGCCGCCTTGATCAGGGCCGTCGCGCCGGCGGCAGCGTCGAGGTGGCCGACGTTCGTCTTCACCGAGCCGATGGCGCAGAAGCCACGGCGCGAGCTGGTGCGACGGAAGGCCTGGGTGAGGGCGCTCACCTCGACCGGGTCTCCCAGCTGCGTCCCCGTCCCGTGCATCTCCACGTAGCCGATGCTGTCCGCCGACGCGCCGGCCGCGGCCAGCGCCTCCACCACGACCTGCCGCTGCCCGGCGACGCCCGGGGCGGCATAGCTGGCCTTGCGCGCCCCGTCGTTGTTCACGGCCGAGCCGCGGATGACCGCACGCACGTGGTCGCGGTCGCGCAGGGCGTCCTGCAACCGCTTCAGCGCCACCACGCCCACCCCGCTGCCGAACACCGTGCCGCCGGCACGCGCGTCGAAGGCCCGGCAGTAGCCGTCGGCCGAGACGATGCCCCCTTCCTGGTAGAGGTAGCCGCCGTGCTGGGGCACGTCGACTCTCACCCCTCCGGCCAGGGCCACGTCGGTCTCGTAGCCGAGCAGGCTCTGGCAGGCGAGGTGGACGGCCACCAGCGAGGTGGAGCAGAAGCTCTGCACGGCCACGCAGGGCCCGCGCAGGCCGAGCTTGTAGCCGGTCAAGGTGGCGAGCGAGTCGGGGACGTTCAGGATCGTCGCCTGCACGTCACCGAAGGCGGAGAACACCTCGCGGTTGCCGTACAGGTTGCGCACGAGATAGCTGCTGAAGCTCGCCCCGGCGAAGACGCCGACCGCGCCCTCGTACTGCTCCGGATCGCAGCCGGCGTCCTCCAGCGCCTCCCAGGCGCACTCCAGGAACAACCGCTGCTGGGGGCCGAGGATCTCCGCCTCGCGCGGGCTGAACCCGAAGAGCGCGGCGTCGAAGCCCTCGACGTCCTCGAGGACGGGGCGGGCGCGTACGAAGGCCGGGTCCGCGAGCTTCGCCTCGTCCTCCCCCGCCTCCCGCAGCTCCTCCTCCGAGAATCGCCTGATGGACTCGACACCGTCGCACAGGTTCCGCCAGAAACGCTCCACGTCCGCCGCGCCGGGGAAACGACCGCTCAGGCCGCAGATCGCGACCTCGCCGCCGCCCCCGGCGCCGGCTTCGTCGCTCATTGCAGGCTCCGCTCCCGAACCGCCTGCCTCCTTCGGCTCTCCTCCTTGCGGCGTTCTCCGCGCTCGCGGCTCTGGTCGGAGTCCGCCGGGCCGCCGCCGGCCGGCGGCGCCACCAGCCGGCTCAGCGAGTGCACGGTCGGCCCCTCGAACAGCGTCGCCACCGAGATGTCGGAGCCCAGTCGGCTGCGGACCTCGGTGACGAGCTGGATCGCGAGCAGGGAATGGCCGCCCAGCTCGAAGAAGTTGTCGTGGATGCCCACCTTCTCCAGGCCCAGGAGCTCGGCCCAGACCGCGGCCACGGTCTCCTCCGTCGGAGTGGATGGCGCGACGTAGGCGCTGTGCAGGTTCGGGCGTGGGTGGCGGGGAGCGCTCTTCCGCGCCTCGGCCGCCTCCCTGGCACGCTGCAGGCCCTCGAGGCGGACCCACTGCTCGATGCGCGCCTCCAGGTCGCCGGTCGACACCACGACCTGAGCGACGTCGCGCAGGGCCAGCAGGCGGGCGAAGGCCAGGGCACCCTCCGCGGGCGCCATGGCGAAGCGGGCGAGGCCCTCGGTGGCCTCACCCGCCGGGGCGGCGAGCCGCCACTCGTCCCAGTTCACGCTCAACCACGGCACCGTCCCTCCGCGGCGCGCGTGGACGAAGGCGTCCATGTACAGGTTCGCGGCCGCGTACGCCCCGTAACCGAAGCCGCCGAGCACGCTGGACAGCGACGAGGTGAGCAGGCAGAAGTCCAGCTCACGTCCCTTCACCACCTGGTCCAGCACTTCGAGGCCGGCGACCTTCGGGTGGAACTGCTCCTCGCACTCGCGGCGGCCGAGCTGGGTGATCGGCCGGAAGGTCCCGCCGCTGACGATGCCGGCGCCGTGGATCACGCCGTGGATCCGGCCAAAGCGCGCCTCGGCCTCTGCGAACGCCGCCTGCATCTGCGGGAGGTCCCCGGCGTCGGCACGGAGGACCAGCACCTCCGCCCCCAGGCTCTCCAGTCTCCGGACGCGGGCGATGCGCACGCTGGTCGGGTCCGCCTCCGGATGGGATCCGAGCCACAGGTCCCACTCCGCCATCGGGGGCAGCGGCGAGCGCGCCGTCAGGACGAGCCGCGCCTTGACCGTGCGCGCCAGGGAGGCAGCCAGCACGAAGGTCACTCCCCCGAGGCCGCCGGTGATGAAGTAGGTGCCGTTCTCGCGCAGCCTCGGCGGGCGTTCGGGCGGCGCCGGCAGCCGCACGCGGTCGAAGGCCTGGACGAAGCGCTGGCCGCCGCGATAGGCCGCGACCACGCCGGGGACCTCCGCACGCAGCTCTTCCAGCAGCGCGTCGAGCGCGCCTTCGTCCTGCCAGGACGGCGACCCGACAGGCTCGACGTCCACGCTGATGCAGCGCAGGTTGTGCTGCTCCTGGGGGAGGACCTTGGCCAGACCAAGCAGGGCCGCCTTCTCGGGGTGAACGCGATCCCCCTTCAGGACCAGCGCCTGCTGGCTGGCGAGCAGGGCGATCCAGGCGGTGTGCGCCCAGCGCCGCCCGGCCAGGGCCTGGCCGAGCATGAGGACGCTGTAGTACCCGTGCTCCCAGGCGGCGTCCTTTTCCGGCGCGCCGGCGTCGATCGACCAGCCGTGGACGATGCGCGTCAGAGGTCGTCCTCCTCCCTCGAACGCCGCCAGCAGCCTGTCGTAGTCCGCCGCCGCCCGCGGATCGATCCGGAAGCCCTCTGCCAGACCGCCGGCGAAACCCTCGCCCATCTCGACCGTGGCGACGACGTCTCCCTGCGCGCGGAGCCGTTCGACGATCCGCGCCCCGGCACCCTGAGGGTCCAGGAACACCAGCCACAGCCCGTCCGCCTCCGCCTTCGCCGTGGTCTCCACGAAGCGCGGGGCCGGCGCCGTGCGCCAGGCCGGCAGATAGAACCACTCCGCCGGGTCACGCCTCTGGCTCTCGCCACGCTGGGTCGAGGCGGCGGTCGGCGGGTCGATCCAGAACCTCTGCCGCTCGAAAGGATAGAGCGGCAGCTCCAGCTTGTGACGCGTCTGTCCAGCGAACAGGCGCGAGGGATCGACCACGGCACCCGCCGCCCAGGCACGCCCGAGCGCGCCCATGGCCACGCCCAGGTCGTCCTGCACGTCTTGCGCGTGGCGGACGGTCGCCAGCGCCACCCGCTCCCCGCCCGCGCCCTGCTGGCGCGCCAGGTTCGACAGCGCATTGCCCGGCCCCAGCTCGAGCAGGATCCGCTCGGGCTCGGACCAGAGGGTCGCGACACCGTCGGAGAAGCGGACGGTGCCGCGCAGGTGGTCGCTCCAATACCGGGGATCCGTCGCCTGCGAGTCCTCGATCCAGGTGCCGCTCAGGTTCGAGACGAACGGGATCTTCGGGGGGTGCAGCGTGGTCGCGGCCACCCGGGCCCGGAACGCGTCCAGGATCGGGTCCATCATCGAGGAATGGAACGCGTGCGACGTCCGCAGCCGTGAGGTGAACACGTCTCGCCCGGCAAGGGCCTGCTCCAGCGCGTCCACGCCCCCGAGCGGCCCCGCCACCACGCAGAGCCGCGGCGCATTCACCGCCGCGATCGACAGCGGCTCGTGGACGAGGCCCTGCAGCTCCTCGAGGGGCAGCGCCACCGCCATCATCGCGCCCGGCGGCAGCGACTGCATCAGCCGGCCGCGCTCGGCGACGAGCCCGAGCGCGTCCTCCAGCGACATCACTCCCGCCAGCTGGGCGGCCACGTACTCGCCGATGCTGTGGCCGATCATGGCCTGCGGCGCCACGCCCCAGCTCATCCACAGGCGGGCCAGCGCGTGCTCGACGACGAAGAGCGCGGGCTGCGTCAGGGCGGTCCGGCGCAACTCCTCCTCGGCGGCAGCCGTGGCGGTGGCGTCCGGGAAGAGGACGCGGCGCAGGTCCAGGCCGAGCGGAGCCCTCAGCAGCTCGCAGCAGGCGTCGACGTCCTGCCGGAACGACGTCTCCCGCTCGTACAGGCCGCGGGTCATCCCCGGGTATTGCGCGCCCTGGCCGGGGAAGAGGAACGCCACCGGCCGCTCCGTCGCCCGTGAGACCGAGGTGAAGACGCGCTTCGGCTCCCGCGCCTCCAGCAACGCCGCCGCCTCGCCGGCGCTCGTCGCCACCAGCGAGCGCCGGTGCTCGAAGCGCTTGCGCCCGGCGAGGAGGGTGAAGGCGACGTCGGCGAGGGCCTGCTCCGGGTGGTCGCGCAGGTGGGAGGCGAGGCGGTCCGTCGCGCTCTCCAGGGCCGACTCGCTCCGCGCCGACAGCACCAGCAGCTGCGCCGCGCGCGAGCCGCCGGACGCGCCCCGGGCGGGCGCCTCCTGCACGACGACGTGGGCGTTGGTGCCGCCGACGCCCAGCGCGCTGACGCCGGCTATGCGGGGGCCTGCCCCGTTCGTCCAGTCCTGCAGGCGGCTGTTGACCACGAACGGGCTGCTGCTGAAGTCGAGCTTGGGGTTCGGCCGCTCGAAGTGCAGGCTGGGCGGGAGCTGGCGGTGCTTCAGGGCGAGCACCGTCTTCACCAGGGCGGCGATGCCGGCCGCCCGATCGAGGTGGCCGAAGTTCGTCTTCACCGAGCCGATCGCGCAGAAGCCCTTTTTCTCGGTGCCCAGCCGGAAGGCGCGGCTCAGGGCCTCGATCTCGATGGGGTCGCCGAGCGCGGTACCCGTGCCGTGCGCCTCGACGTAGCTCACCTCGTCCGGGCCCACCTGCGCGACCGCCATCGCCTCGGCGATCGCCTTGGACTGGCCGACCACGCTCGGCGCCGTGTAGCCCGCCTTTCGGGAGCCGTCGTTGTTGACCGCCGAGCCGCGGATGATCGCGTGCACCACGTCGCCGTCGGCCAGCGCGTCCTCCAGGCGCTTGAGCGCCACCACCCCGACGCCGTTGCCGAACACCGTCCCGGCGGCCCTCTCGTCGAAGCTGCGGGTGTGGCCGTCCGGCGAGAGGATCCCCCCCTCCTGGTACACGTAGCCGTTCGCGGAGGCCGGGTTGATGGAGGCCCCGCCGGCGAGGGCGAGGTCGCTCTCGCCGTTGAGCAGGCTCTGGCAGGCGAGGTGGACGGCCACCAGCGAGGTCGAGCAGAAGGTCTGCACCGTCACCGCCGGCCCGGTCAGGTCCAGCTTGTAGGAGACGATGGTGGTGAGCGAGTCGCGGTCGTTGAACTGCCCCACCGAGCTGAGGCCAGCACCCGCGGAGCGCATGACCTCGGCATTGGGCAGGAGGTGGCCGGTGAGGTAGGTGCTGAACCCGCACCCGGCGAACACCCCGATGCGGCCGGCGTACTGCGCCGGGTCGCAGCCAGCCGCCTCCAGCGCGTGCCAGGCGCACTCGAGGAAGATCCGGATCTGCGGGTCCATCGTCTCGGCCTCGCGGGGGCTGAAGCCGAAGAAGGCGGCGTCGAATCGCTCCATGCCCTGGAGGCGTGGAACCGCCTTCACGTGGGCGACTCCCCGGCGGATCACCGGCGGTTCCGGTGAGAGGAAGCTCACCGACTCGACTCCGTCGCGCAGGTTGGTCCAGAACTGCTCCAGGTCGTCGGCGCCCGGGACCCGGACGTTCATGCCCACGATGGCGACGTGGTTCGCGTGCTCGGCGTGCGTGCTCATCTCGACTCCTGGCTCCCCAGCGTCTGGCCCGTCCTCGCCCGGCGCCGGCGCTGCATCATCTCGAGGCGGGCTCCCGCCCGCTGGCCGACGTCGCCCAGGTCGAGCGGTGGCTCCTCGGGCCTGGCCTCCGCCGACAGCGCGCGCGCCAGGCCGACGACCGTCGGCGACTCGTATAGGGTCACGATCGGGATCTCCCGGCCGAGCGCCGCCTTCAGGTGCGCCATGGCCTGCAAGGCGGTGAACGAGTCGCCGCCCAGCTCGAAGAAGTTGTCGGCGGTGGCGATGCGGTCGCGGCCGAGCACCTTCCTCCAGCTCTCGACGATGACGCGCTCGAGGTCGCCGTCGCCTTTCGCCTCGCGCGGGGCGGCAGCGGCGGCCGCCTCCGCCTGGGCCTCAGCGGCCGGGGCAGCGTCGGCGGTCGGCCGCGCCACGAAGCGGTTCAGCAGCCGCGGCATCAGATCGAGCGTGAAGACGGCCACCTGGGGCAGGCCGGAGCCCAGGATGCGACGGAACGCCTCGACGCCCTCCGCGGAGCCGATCCCGGTCTTCAGGCTGATTTCGCGGGACGCCTTGAGGGCTCCGGAGACGGGCGTGTTCACGGCCATCCCCACCTCCCGCCAGGCATCCCAGTTGATCGAGACCGTGGCCCGCGCTGCCCGGACGGCGAGAGCGTAGGCGTCGAGGAAGGCATTGGCGCCGCAGTAGTCGACCTGGCCCACGCCACCCACCCAGGCCGCCGTGGACGAGCACAGCGCGACGAAGTCGAGCGGCTGGTCCCGCAGGACCTGCTCGAGAACCAGGGTGCCCTCGACCTTGGGCGCCAGCACCCGGGCCGCGACCTCTCTCTCTTTGAGGGGAATCAGCCCCCCGCCTGCGACGCCTGCCGCATGGATGACGCCGTGGATCGCCCCGAAGCGTTGCAGCGCCTGCGCGACCACGCCCTCCATGTCGGAGAGGCGGGTGACGTCGCCCGCCGCGACCAGGACCTCGCCGCCCAGCTCCTCGAGCCGCCTCACGCTGCGGATCCGCTGGCGCACGCCGGCCTCGACGGTGCCGTCGCCGAGGCAGGACTCCCACGTCTCCCGCGGCGGCAGCGGCGTGCGCACCGTCAGCACCAGCCGCGCCCTGTGCGCGCGGGCGAGGTGCTCGGCCAGGGCCAGGCCGATCCCGCCCAGGCCGCCGGTGATCAGATAGACGCCGTCCTCGCGCAATGGCGTCTGCGCCGTCTCCGGTCCGAGAGGCATCCGCTCGAGCCACTGCACCCAGCGGTGCGCGCCTCGGTAGGCCACCATGCGTTCGCGGGTCTCGGCGACCAGCTCGGCCACCAGCCGGTGAGCGAGGCCGCCCCTCTCGGCGGTCCCGGCGGGTAGGACGACGTCGACGCTGAGACAGCTGACGTTCTTCAGCTCCTGCGAGACCACCCGGCAGGGGCCGAGCACGGTCGCCTTCTCAGGACGCAGCAGGTCGCCCCCCACGACCTCCTGCATGCCGTCGGTCACCACCGCCAGCCGCACGGCGTCCTTGAGCGCGGAGGAGGCGAGGGCCTGGGACAGGAACAGGACGCTGTAGAAACCGCGCGTCTGCGCCCCGGCCAGCCGATTGCGGATCTCGCTCGCCCCTGCCTGGGCGGTCACGCCCCAGAGGTGGAGCACGTGCGTCGGCGCCCCGCCCAGGCTGGCCGCCCTCTGCAGCAGCCGCGCGTAGTCGGATCTTTCGGCGGGATCGATCTCGAAACCGCCTGCCGCGTCGCTCGCAAAGGTGGCGCCTGGACGCACCGTCGCCACCGAGGCTCCGGCGCGGCGCAGCTCGGCCACCACGGCCTCGCCGAGCCCGTGGTCGTCGGCGAAGACCAGCCAGCGGCCGGTCGGCCTCGCCGTGGAGGGGGGCAGGGCCACGCGGCGCCACGAAGGCTGATAGAACCAGTCGTCGATCTCCTGCTTGCGCAACGAATAGCCGCGGGCGATGGCGAAGCCATGGCGGGCTTCGGTCGACGGCGGCACGCGATACTCCTGGCGCTCGAAGGGATAGGTGGGCAGGGGCACGCGCCGGCGCCGTTCTCCGTCCGCCATGCCCGCCCAGTCGATCCGCACGCCGGAGAGCCACAGCCGGCCCACGGCCCTGAGGGCGAACGCGCGGTCGTTCTCCGTCTCTCGCGGGTGACGCAGGCTGCAGGCCACGGTGCCCGACCCGGCGGGCTGCTGGCGAGCGAGCGTGGCGAGCGCGTTGCCGGGGCCGACCTCCAGCCGCGCGATGCCGGCACGATCTCTCTGCAGCGTCGCCAGCCCGTCGGCGAAGCGCACGCAGCCGCGCAGGTGGCGGCTCCAGTAGCCGGGGTCCGTCGCCTCCTCGGCGCCGATCCAGGTCCCGCTCACGTTGGAGAGGAAGGGCCACTGGGGCGGCCGGCGGATGGTGCGCTCGACCTGCTCCCGGAACGGGTCCAGGATCGGGTCCATCATCGACGAGTGGAAGGCGTGCGACGTGCGGAGGCGGCGGCTCATCACCCCGCGCGCCGCCAGCCCCGCCTCCAGGGCCTCGATCGCCGCCACCGTCCCGCTGAGGACGCAGGCTCCGGGCGCATTGACCGCGGCCAGCGAGACCTCGGCTCCCAGGTGAGCGGCGACGGCCTCCTCGCTCGCGGGAACCGCCAGCATCGCGCCCCGCGGCATCGACTGCATGAGACAGCCGCGCGCCGCCACCAGCGCGAGCGCATCCTCGAACGTGAAGACCCCGGCCAGGTGGGCTGCCACGTACTCGCCGACGCTGTGCCCGATCATCGCCGCCGGCTGCAGGCCCCAGGACATGAGGAGTCGCGCCAGCGCGCACTCGACGACGAAGAGGGCCGGCTGGGTCAGGAACGTCTCCTGCAGCCGCTCGGCCGCGCGCTCCTCCTCGCCGGGCCGCGGGTAGAGGGCGGCGCGCAGGTCGAGGCCCAGGGGCACGGCCAGGGTCTCGGCAGCGGCGTCCACCACCTCGCGGAATCGGCGTTCCGTGTCGTAGAGACCCCGACCCATGTTCACGTACTGGGAGCCCTGGCCGGTGAACAGGAACGCGACCGGCACGTCGTGCCGATCCTGCTGGGCGCCGTCCGCGCGCGCCGGATCGGCCAGCGCCGCCACGGCATCCGCCACGTCCCGGGCCACCACTGCCCGGCGATGGGCGAATACCCGTCGGCCCACCTGCAGCGTCCAGGCGACGTCGGCCAGGCTCGCACCGGGAGTCGATTCCAGGTGGGCGCGGAGCCTCCCGGCCGCGCGCTCGAGGGCCACCTCGGTACGGGCGGAGAGCACCAGCAGCTGGCCGTCGCGGTCCGGAGCGGGGGCCGCCGGCGGGGCCTGCTCGAGGACGGCGTGGGCGTTCGTCCCTCCGATGCCGAAGGAGCTGACCGCCGCCCGGCGCGGGCCGGGGCTGGTCCACTCGCTGAGGCGCGCGTTCACGTGGAACGGGCTGGCGGCGAAGTCGATGGCCGGGTTGGGCGTCTCGAAGTGCAGGCTGGCCGGGATCCGGCCGTGCTGCAGGACGAGCGCCGTCTTGATGAGACCGGTGACTCCCGCGGCGGCGTCGAGGTGGCCGATGTTCGTCTTGACCGATCCGATCGCACAGAAGCCGCGGCGGTCGGTCCAGCGGCGCCACGCCTTGGTGAGCCCGGCGATCTCGGCGGGATCCCCGAGCGCGGTGCCCGTGCCATGCGCTTCGACGTAGCCGATCGTCTCCGGGTTCACGTCCGCCGCGGTGAGGGCCTCGGCGATCACCTCCGCCTGGCCGCTGACGCTCGGGGCGGTGAAGCCCACCTTCAGCGAGCCGTCGTTGTTGGTGGCGGACCCGAGGATCACGGCGTACACCGTGTCGCCGTCGCGGACGGCGTCGGCGAGGCGCTTCAGGGCGACGACCGCGATCCCGCTGCCGAAGACCATGCCCCGCGCCCGGGCGTCGAAGGTCCGCGTGTGGCCGTCGGGAGAGAGGATGCCGCCTTCCTGGTACTGGTAGCCCACCTCGTGCGGCAGGTACAGGGTGGCGCCGCCGGCCAGCACCATGTCGGCCTCGTGCCCGAGCAGTGATTGGCATCCCAGGTGCACGGCGACCAGCGACGTCGAGCAGAACGACTGCACCGCGTAGGCGGGCCCGCGGAGGTTCAGCTTGTACGCCACTCGGGTGGCCAGCGAGTCGTTCATGTTGCCGAGCCCCACGTTGAGGCCGCCCACCGCCTCGGTCAGGCGCTGGTCCCACTGCAGGTAGTTCATCAGGTAGCTGCTCTGGCTGACGCCGGCGGCGACCCCGATGGCGCCCGGGAAGCGCTCGCTGTCGTAGCCGGCGCACTCCAGGGCCTCCCAGGCGCACTCGAGGAAGATCCTCTGCTGCGGGTCGAGGATCTGTGCCTCGCGGGGCGTGTAGCCGAAGAAGCCGGCATCGAACAGGAACTCGTCGTCGATCTTCGGCTTCATCTTCACGAGATCGGGCCGGTCCAGGAGCGCCGGGTGCACGCCCGCGGTCTCCGCCCACTTCGCCGGGTCCAGGGCCGACACGGACTCCACGCCGTCCAGGAGGTTCTGCCAGAGCTCGTCGACGCTCCGCGCCCCCGGGAAGCGACCCGCCATCCCCACGATGGCGACCCCTTGACCCTTCCTGTCTTCGCTCACCCTCTGCTCCCCTCCGCGGACGCGGCGGACGCCACCGCCCCTTGCCGTCCGGATCTCTCCTCGACCAGCCGGCCCATCGAGCGGACCGTGGGGCCCTCGAACACGGAAGCCGCCGGCATCTCCACCTCGAAGGCCGCGGCCACCTTCTCCAGCATTCCGATGGCGAGCAGGGACGAGCCGCCCAGCTCGAAGAAGTTGTCGTCGAGACCCACGCGCTCGAGGCCCAGCGTCTCGCACCAGATGGCGCACAGCCGTCGCTCGAGCCGGCTCTCCGCGGCGACGTAGACGCTGTGCAGGTCGGGCCGGGCGTGTCGTCCTCCGGCCGCTGCCTCCTCCGCGGCCGCCAGCGGCAGCAGCCGGGAGGCCTGGCACAGCCTCTGCTGCAGATCCGTGGTCGAGACGAGGACCTGGCGCGTGCGTCTCATCCCGAGGATCCGATCGAGCGCGCGAAGGGCGTCGCCCTCGCTCGTCCAGCTGTCCCAGCCCACGCTCGTCCACTGGCTCCGCCCGCGCCGGTGCTGCACGGCGACGAAGGCGTCCAGGTACGCGTTGCCGGCGGCGTAGGCGCCGTAGCCGACTCCCCCGAGGACCGCCGAGAGCGAGGACATGAGCAGGACGAAGTCGCACGCTTCCCCTTCGAGCACGCGGGACAGCACGTCCACGCCGTCGACTTTCGGACGGAGCTGGCGCACGCACTCCGACCGCGACAGCTCGCGCAGGGGCCGCCAGGCCGCAGGATCGAGGACACCCGCGGCATGGACGACCCCGTCGAGGCTCCCGAACCGCTCTCGAGTGCGGGCCACCACCGAACGCATCGCCGTCTCGTCCGCGACGTCGGCCGCGAGGACCAGCACCTCGCTGCCGAGCGCCTCCAGGGCGCTCACCAGTCGCACCCGCCGTCCGGTCGGGGTCTCCGCTCGTACGGGATCCAGCCACCGGGTCCATTCCTGGCGATCGGGCAGGGCGGTCCGGGCGGTGAGGACGAGCCGCGCCCGGACGCACCTCGCCAGGTGGGCCGCCACCGCCGATCCCACGCGGCCGAGGCCGCCGGTGATGAGGTACACGCCTTCGGCTCGCAGAAGCCCCCGCTCTACGTCCATTGCCGCAGCGTCCGGCAGTGGCTCGAAGTCCGGGCGGAACCGCAGCCCGTCGCGCAGAGCCACCAGCGGCTCGCACTCCGGCCGCGACAGCTCGTCCTGCAGCTGCTCCAGCAGCCGGTCCTTCGCCTCCTCCGCCTCCATTCCCTGCGGCGCCGGCAGGTCGACCAGGCCAGCCTCGAGGCCCGGATTCTCCTGACGCATCACCAGGCACAGGGGCCGGAGCATCGCATCTGCGGGTCGCACGCGCCCCGCCCCGAGGTCTACCGCTCCAGCGGTGACCACCTGCAGGCGTGACGGGGAGAGCCCGAGGCCGCGGAGCGTGAAGAACGCCTCCCGCAGGTCGTGAAAGCCGGCGAGACGGTCCAGCGCGCCGGAGGCGTCGTCGTCCGCGCCTCCTTCGGCGTCGCCGAGCGTCCACAGGTCGAGAACGCGCAAGGGAGTCGCCGAACGCTGCGCCAGCTCTTCCGCCAGGCGGGCGTACCCTTCCGCCGACCCAGGATCGACCGCGGTCACCCGCTCGTCTCCGTGGCTCGGTCCCCTGCGAGCCTCGACCACCTCGTGTCCCCCGCGGCGCAGGCGCTCGACGACGCCGGCCGACAGGCCCGACCCGTTGCCGAGCACCAGCCAGCGTTCGCTCGCGGGCCTGGTGATGGTGACGGAGGGAGCCGCCCGCCAGGCCGGGACGTACAAACCGCCGTCGGCGTCGGCGCTGTTCGTCGGGGTGGTCGCGGCGGGCGTCGACGCCGCAGCCAATGGCGCACGCTCGATCCAGTACCGCTGCCGCTCGAACGGGTACGTCGGCAGCGGCACGCGGCGCGGGCGTCCCTCGCGGTCGCCGGAGGTCAGGTCGACGGGAACTCCCGCCAGCCACAGCCGGCCCAGCGCCGCCATCAGCACGCGCTCGTCGGAGCCGCCCTTTTCCGGCGGAGGCAGCGAGGCGAGGACGGCGTGGCTCTCGCCCCACGCCGGATGGCCGCGGACGAGACCTCCCAACCCCTGACCCGGACCGACCTCCAGCAGCACCTGCGGCGCCTCCCGCAGCGCGCGGCCGACGCCGTCCATGAAGAGGACCGGCTCGCGCAGCTGGCGGGCCCAGTAGCGGGGATCACGGGCCTGGTCGTCGGTGATCCAGTCGCCGCTGGGGTTCGAGACGAAGCGCAGCCGGGGCGCCCCCAGCCGCACTCGGGCGACCGCCTCCGCGAACGGCTCGACGGCGCCTTCCATCGCCGGCGAGTGGAAGGCGTGCGAGGTGCGCAGCCGCCGCGCCGGCACTCCGCGGCGGCGCAGCTCGTCCTCGAGCGCCGCGATCGACGACTCGGGCCCCGCGGCGACGCTGCTCGCCGGCCCGTTCGAGGCGGCGAGCGCGACCCGCGGCGGCAGGGTCTGCGCCAGCTCGCGGGCGCCCAGGGCGGCGGCCAGCATTGCCCCGCGCGGACAGTCCTGCATCAACTGACCCCGACGCGCGACCAGGCCGAGCGCGTCGTCCAGCCCGACCACGTCGGCCAGGCAGGCCGCGACCCACTCGCCGATGCTGTGGCCAACCATGGCCTCCGGCTCGACCCCCCAGGACATCCACAGCCGCGCCAGCGCGTACTCGACGGCGAAGAGCGCCGGCTGAGCGAGCCTCGTCTCCTCCAGCTCTCGGGCCGCGCGAGCCACTTCGCTGCCCACCGCGGGGAAGAGGAGGTCCCGCAGCTCGACGCCGAGATGCGGCCGCAGGGAATCGCAGCAGGCGTCGATGTCGCGCCGGAAGCCCTGGAAACGCTGGTACAGCCCGCGCGCCATCCCCGGGTACTGGGTACCCTGGCCCGGGAACAGGAACACGCAGCCGGCCGGCACGGGCGGGAGCACCCCGCTCCACACACGCTCGGGATCGAGCCGCTCGAGGGCCTGCGCCGCCTCCTCCGCGTCCGCGGCCACCACCGTTCGCCCGTGAGCGAAGCGGCGGCGGCCCACCGCCAGCGTGAAGGCGACGTCGACCAGGTCGAGGCCGGGACCCGATCGCAGGCGGTCGGCCAGCCGCCGAGTGGCCCGGTCCAGGGCGGCCGGGGAACGGGCCGAGAGAACGAGGGCGCGTGGCCGCACCGCTGCCCGGTCGAGAGAGCGCGCGGGCGCCTCCTCGAGGACGACGTGCGCGTTGGTGCCCCCGATTCCCAGCGAGCTCACCCCTGCCCGCCGGGGGACGCCGTTGCATGGCCAGTCGCTGAGGCGCCGGCTCACGTAGAACGGACTCTGCTCGAAGTCGATCTTCGGGTTCGGCGTCTCGAAGTGCAGGCTGGCCGGGATCTGCCCGTGCTCGAGGCAGAGCACCGCCTTGATCAGACTGGCGACACCGGCGGCGTGATCGAGGTGGCCGAGGTTCGTCTTCACCGACCCGAGGGCACAGAAGCCCTTCCGCGCGGTCCCCTCGCGAAACGCACGGCTCAGCCCCTCCACCTCGATCGGGTCGCCCAGCACGGTGCCGGTGCCGTGGGCCTCGACGTAGCCGATGCTCTCGGGTCGAACGCCGGCGACCGCCAGCGCCTCGGTCACCACCCGGGCGTGCCCGGTGACGGAGGGGGACGTGTAGCCGCCCTTGGCGCTGCCGTCGTTGTTGACCGCCGAGCCGCGCACGACCGCACGCACCCGGTCGCCGTCCTGGAGGGCGTCTGCCAGCCGGCGCAGCACGACCGCTCCCACCCCGCTCCCCATCACCGTCCCGCTGGCTTCGGCGTCGAACGTCCGCGTGTGTCCGTCGCGCGAGAGGATCCCGCCCTCCTGGTGCAGATAGCCCGACGGCGTGCCGACACGCACCGAGACGCCGCCGGCGAGCGCGAGGTCGCACTCGCCGCTGAGCAGGCTCTGGCAGGCGAGGTGGACGGCGACCAGGGAGGTCGAGCAGGCGGTCTGCACCGAAACGCTGGGGCCGGTCAGATCGAGCTTGTACGAGACCAGCGACGCCAGGGAATCGGGGGCGTTCACCAGGTGGACCTGCAGTCCGCCCACGCTCGCCAGCAGGTCGCGCCTCGGCTGCAGGTGCTGCTGAAGGTACTCGCTGGCGCTGCCCCCCGCGAAGACGCCGACCGGACCGCCCAGACGGCGCGGATCGTGGCCGGCGTCCTCCATGGCGGCCCAGGCCGTCTCCAGGAAGATCCGCAGCTGCGGGTCCATGACCTCGGCCTCCCTGGCACCGATGCCGAAGAAGGCCGCGTCGAACAGCTCGACCTCCTCGAGAGTCGAGGCGGCGGCGACGAAGCGCGGCGAGGAGCGCACCCGATCGGGGACACCCGCCGCCCGAAGCTCGTCGGTCGAGAGCATCCTCACCGCCTCGCGTCCGTCCCGAAGCAGCGCCCAGAAGGCCTCGACGTCGGGCGCCCCGGGCAGGCGGGCGCTGAGGCCGATGATGGCAACCGCGTTCTCGCCCTGGTCCTGGCTCACCGCGCCCTCATCACCGTTCCGCCGACTCGGGACGGCGCGCCAGGCGCTGCCGTCCGAGCATCTCCGCCCGCACCGCGCCGCGCCGGCCGGAGGAGGCCAGCGGGGAGGCATCACCCCCGTCGCCGGCGCGGCCGACCAGGGCCGCGATCGTGGGCGACTCGTAGAGCCGCACCAGCGAGATCGAGACGCCGCTCCTCTCCTTGAGCAGGCCGACGAGCCGGAGCGCGGCCAGGGACTCGCCGCCCAGCTCGAAGAAGTTGTCCGTCACGCCCACCGCCTCGATCCCGAGGATCTGCTGCCAGGCCTCGGCCAGGGCGCGCTCCGCGTCGCTGCGCGGCGCCACGTAGTCGTTCTGCAGCACGGGTCGTGGGTGGCGCGACGCCGGAGGCGGCGGCGGCGCGGCGGCGGGTTCCGCGGCTTCGCGGCGCGACCTCTCGGCCAGCCGACCCTCGAGCGCGCGCGTGGAGACGAGGAGCCTGGGCTGCCGCGCGGCGAGGGCGCGCTCGAAGACCGCCGCCCCCTCGGCGTTGGTGACGCCGTGACGCAGCAGCTCCCCCCTCTGCGCCTCTCCCTGCACCGGCAGCTCGACCCTCAACGCCATGCCGGCCTCGCGCCAGGTGTCCCAGGCCAGCGAGAGCACCGGCGTGCCGCCCGCCCGGGCCGCGCTCTGCGCGAAGGCGTCCTGGAAGGCGTTGGCGGCGGCGTAGTCGGCCTGGCCGATCGCGCCGAGCGTCCCGGTCAACGAAGAACACAGCACGATGAAGTCGGGCGGATGGTCGCGCAGGAGGTCGTGGAGCACGAGCGTTCCCTTCACCTTCGGCGCCAGCACCTCGCGTGCCTCCGCGAGCGGCCGCAGCTGGGCGAGGCCGCCGCCGGGTACCCCCGCGGCGTGCACCACACCGTCGATCCTGCCGAAACGCCGCCGCGCCTCCGCCACCACGCCGGCCATCTGCGCGCGGTCGGCGACGTCCGCGCGGGCGACGACGACCTCGGCCCCCGCGTCCTCCATGCGCGCGATCGCCTGGATCCGCGTGGTGGTGGGATCCGTCTCCCCGCGGGCACACCGTGCAGGCCACTCGCCACGCTCCGGGAGGCCCGAGCGTGAGACCAGGACGAGGCGCGCCTGCGCCCGGTGCGCGAGGTGCTCGGCCAGAGCCAGCCCGACGCCTCCCAGGCCTCCGGTGACGAGGTAGGCGCCGCCCTGGCGGACGAGGCCGGAGGTCAGGGCGTCCCCCGAGGACCGCAGCCGCTCGACGGCCGGCAACCAACGGTGCCGCCCACGCAAGGCCACCAGCGGTTCGCCGCCATCCGCTGCCAGCTCCACCATGAGGAAGCGCACGCTCTCGGCGTCGGGCTCGGCAGAATCGAGGTCGATGCAGCGAACGCCCAGAGACGGATGCTCCATCCCCAGGACGCGGGCGGCGGCGAGGACGGCGCCGTTCGCTGGATGAAGGCACTCCGAGCCGGACACGTCGTGCGCACCGACCGTGACCAGCGCGAGTCGCGCGCCCGACCGGTCGTGCCGGCCCAGCGCTCGGGCGAGACACAAGAGATCGAGGACGCCCTGCTCTCCGTCCCTCGGAGGGTCGACTCCCCACAGGTGGACGAGCCGCGGCGGAGCGTCCTCGTCGCTGGCGAGCTCCTCCAACAGCCGTCGATAGTCGTCGTCTTCGGACCGCCGGAGGCGCCACCGCGCCGGGCCAGACCGCTCGTAACGGTCGGCTGCTTCGACGCAGGAGACCGACGCCCCGGCCGCGCGCAGCCGCTCGGCCAACGCAGCGGCGAGCCCGTGCCCGTCTGCGAAGAGCACGAAGGAACCCCGGACCTCGGCTGGTGCGACCGGCGCCGCACGTCGCCAGGAAGGCACGTAGAGCCACTCGGCCGGGTCTTCCCGTCGCTCGCGGCTCCTGCTGACGGCCGACGCCGCTGCCGGCTCGATCCAGTAGCGCCGCCGCTCGAACGGGTACGTCGGAAGCGAGACGCGCTGGCGTCGACGGCCGGCGAAGAACGCCGGCCAGTCCAGCTCCACCCCGGCTTCCCAGAGCCGGCCGGCCGCCTCCAGGAACGACTCCGCCTCGCCTCGGTCGCCGCGTCGGGCGAGTGAGGCGACCACCGTGAGCCTCGCTGGCGCCTGGCGGCGGACGAGCGCGGCCAGGGTGTCGCCGGGGCCGACCTCCAGCAGGACGCGCCGCGGCTCGCTCAGCAGCTCCCGCACGCCGGCGGCGAACTGCACCGGCTCCCGCAGCTGCCGAGCCCAATACGACGGGTCGGTGGCCTGCTCGGCGGTGATCCAGCGTCCCGTCACGCTCGAGACGAACGGCACCGCCGGGGGCCGCAGGCGGACTGCGGCCACCCGGTCCCGGAACGGTTCCAGGGCGCCGTCCATGGCCGAGGTGTGGAAGGCGTGCGTGGTGGCGAGTCGCCGGCAGGCGATGCCCTTCTCCTCGAGGCGATTCCGCCAGAAGTTGATCGCTTCCTCGGACCCGCCGATCACGGACTGGCCCGGACCGTTCACCGACGCCAGCTCCACTGCCGGACCCGCGAGCGCCGGCAACGCCTCGGGCGCAACCCCGACCGCGAGCATCGCTCCCGCGGGGCAGCCGGCCATCAGCCGTCCCCGCTCGACGAGGAGGGCCAGGGCGTCGTCGAGGTCCATCACGCCGGAGAGGCAGGCCGCCACGTACTCGCCCACGGAGTGCCCCAACATCGCCTGCGGCCGGACCCCGTGTGCGATCCACGTCCGGGCCAGCGCGTACTCCAGCGAGAAGAGGGCCGGCTGGGCTAGCGCGGTGCCCGCGAGCGCCTCCTCGGCGGCAGCGCGGCGTTCCTGCGGTGGATGGAGCGTGTCGCGCAGGTCCAAGCCGAGCCTCGGTCTCAGGGCCGCCGCGCAGGCGTCGAGCTCGGCCCTGAAGGTCGCGTCGACGGCATGGAGCTCCCGCCCCATTCCTATGCGCTGTGCGCCCTGTCCAGTGAACAGGAACGCGGGGGCGAGGCCCGCCTCGGCCATCCGGCCCGGTCCGGCCGCGACCGCTTCCAGGGCGCGAACGGCGTCTGCGCAGTCCCGGGCCACCACCGCTGCCCGCCACTGCAGCGCCCGCCGGCCGACCGCCAGCGTGTAGGCGGCGTCGGGCAGCGCGTCCACAGCGCCGATCCGCAGGTGGGCAGCGAGGTTGCCGCGCGCTGCCTGCAGTGCGGAGGGCGTGCGCGCCGAGACGACCAGGAGCTGCGGGCGGTCGTCGGGTTCCGGTGTCGGCGGCGACGGCGCCTCCTCCAGCACCACGTGGACGTTGGTGCCGCCCATTCCGAACGAGCTGACGCCGGCACGCCGCGGCTCCTCGCCCGCCGGCCAGTCGCGCAGGCGGGTGTTGACCTCGAACGGCCCGGCCGCGAAGTCGATCCGCGGGTTCGGCCGCTCGAAGTGCAGGCTCGGAAAAAGCTGGCGGTGCCGCAGGGACAGCGCGGCCTTGAGGAGGCCGGCCACGCCCGCCGCTGCGTCGAGATGGCCGAAGTTGCTCTTCACCGAGCCGATGGCGCAGCGGCTGCGACCGCAGGCCGCGGCGAACGCCTGGTTGAGCGCGGCGAGCTCGATCGGATCACCGAGGGCGGTGGCGGTGCCGTGGGCCTCGACGTAGCCGACGGTGGCGGGTTCGACTTCCGCCGAGGCGAGTGCCGCGCGGATGACCTCCGCCTGTCCTTCGATCCGCGGCGCGGTGTAGCCGAGCTTGCCCGCGCCGTCGTTGTTGATGGCGGAGCCGCGGATGACGGCCTGGACCGGGTCCGCGGACTCGAGCGCGTCCGCCAGGCGCCGCAGGACGACGACGCCCACGCCGTTGCCGGGCACGGTGCCCTGGGCACGCTCGTCGAAGGTCCGGCAGTGGCCGTCCGGCGAGGCGATCCCCTCTTCCTGGTAGAGGTAGCCGGTGCGGTGCGGCACCCGCACCGAGACCCCGCCCGCGATAGCCAGGTCACAGTCGCCGGCGAGAAGCGCCTGGCAGGCCAGGTGGACCGCCGCCAGCGAGGTGGAGCACGCCGTCTGCACGACCACGGCCGGCCCCCGCAGGTCGAGCTTGTAGGCCACCCGGGTGGCCAGAAAGTCGCGGTCGTTGGCGATCAGGATCTGGAACGGATCGACCACCCCTCGCAGGGCGGCGTTCGACGAGAGCATGCCGGCGTAGCCGCTGTTGCCGAGTCCCGCGTAGACGCCGATCGTCCCCTCGAAGCGGTCCGGGTCGCAGCCGGCCCGCTCGAGCGCCTCCACCGCCCGCTCCAGGAAGAGCCGCTGCTGGGGGTCGATCAGCTCCGCCTCCCTAGGCGTGTAGCCGAAGTAGTCGGCGTCGAAGTCCTCGATCCCGTCGAGCACGGCCCCTGCCCGGACGTGCCGCCGGTCAGCCAGCAGATCCGGGCGGACACCGGCGTCGCGCAGCTCCTCTTCGTCGAAGAAGCGGATCGACTCCACCCCGCGCCGCAGGTTGTCCAGGAAAGCCTCGAGGCTGCGGGCGCCCGGGAAATGGCAGCTCATTCCCACGATCGCGACCTCGAGGCCGGTGGCTCCGCGGGCGGGCGCGCTCACAGGCTCGCCTCTCGCGCTGCGGCGGCCGGCCCTCTCGCCTCGACCTGGCCCTGGCCGGGCTGGCAGCTGGCCGCGAGCTGCTCGAGCGTCTGGAAGATGAGGTCGCGTGGGCCGAGGCGAGCCCCGGTTCGCTTCTCTATCTGTGCGATGACCCGCAGCGACAGCAGCGAATGGCCGCCCAGGTCGAAGAAGTTGTCGTGGACTCCCACCCCCTGCAGGCCCAGCGCCTCCTGGAAGACGGAGGCGATCAGCATCTCCATCGCAGTCCGCGGGGGAACGAGAGCCTCACCGGCCTCGGCAGGTCGTCCGCCCACGCCTTCCAGCGCGCGGCGATCGACCTTGCCGTTCGCGGTCAGCGGCAACGCGTCCAGGATCGCGAAAGACGAGGGCACCATGTGGCCGGGGAGTGCCTTCTTGAGCGACCGCCGCAGCTCCGTCATCGTCGGTGCCCCCTCGCCGAGCACCAGGTGCGCCGTGAGCTGGCGGTCGCCGGAGGCCTGCTCGCGCACCGTGACCACGGCGGCCTCCACTCCAGGACAGCCGCAGAGCACCGCCTCGATCTCGCCCAGCTCGATGCGGAAGCCGCGGATCTTCACCTGCTGGTCGATGCGGCCGAGGTACTCCAGGAGCCCGTCCGCACGGCGTCGAACCTGGTCGCCGCTGCGATAGAGGCGGTCACCCGGCTCGCTCCCGAAGGGGTCCGGCACGAAGCGCTCGGCGGTGAGCTCCGGCCGCTCGAGATAGCCCCGGGCCACGCCTGCCCCGCCGATGTAGAGCTCCCCGGCCACCCCCGGCAGGACGGGCTCCATCTGCGGGTCGAGGACGTGCAGGCGAGTGCGCGGGATGGCGCGTCCGATCGGGATCGGCCCGGGCGTGGCGTCTCCCGCCGCAAGCTCGTGGACGCAGCAGCCGACGACCGTCTCGGTCGGACCGTACTCGTTCACGATGCGAGCCCCGGGTGCGTGGGCCCGCCAGAAGGCGAGCGCCTCGCCCAGCAGCGCCTCCCCGCCGACGACGTAACAGCGCGCGGCTCGGCTCACCTGCGTCGGGGCGAGCTGCGCTTGGAGCAGTTCCAGGTGGGCGGGGGTGATCTTCACCAGCGCGTAGTCGTGTCCGCCGCCCATCGCCTCGCCGAGGGCGTCCGCGTCACGCAACAGGACGACCGGCTGGCCCGCGAGCAGAGGACAGAACAGGCTGGTGACGGTGAGGTCGAACCCGATCGAGGAGTGAACCGGTGATCCGCCAGCGCCCGCGGTCACGTAACGCTCCGCCGCCCAGGAGACGTAGTGAGCGAGGCCCCCGTGCGTGATCATCGCGCCCTTGGGCCGTCCGGTGGAGCCGGACGTGTAGATCACGTAGGCGAGCTGTTCTGGCGCCGGCGCTTCGCCGAGAGCCTCCCCGTCGCCGGGCGCGGTCTCGAGCTCGTCGACGTGCAGTCGCCGGGCCGGAACGCGCGCGAAGCCGCTCTCGAGCGACGCCTCGGTCAGCAGCAGCCGCGCCCCCGAGTCTTCGACGATGTACGCGAGACGCTCCTCGGGCTGACCCGGATCCAGCGGCACGTAGGCGCCGCCCGCCTCGAGCACGCCGAGCAGCGCCACCATGAGCCGCCAGGACCGCTCCAGGCAGACGGCGACGCGTACTTCCCGCCCGACGCCCTGCCGACGCAACGACGCGGCCAGCCGTCTGGCACGACGATCCAGCTCGGCGAAGGTGAGGCTCACCCTGCCGTCGACGACCGCGACGGCGTCCGGCGTCCGCCGGACCTGGTCCCAGAACAGCTCGGGCAGGGAGAGCGCGGGGGCCGGCAGAGCCGGTCCGGCGCCCTCGTCGACGAGCCGCTGCCGCTCGAGGGGGTCCAGCAGGGGCACCCGGGAGACACGCTCGTCGGGGTTGGCGACCACCGCCTCGAGCAGCCGGCGCAACGCCGCCGCCAGCCTCCGCACGGTGGGCGCGTCGAACACGTCGGCGCTGTACTCGAACGCGCCCGCGAGGCCGCTCGCATCTTCCCAGAGGAAGAGCGTGAGGTCGAAGCGGGCCGTGCGGCGCTCGAACAACAGCGGCTCGACGGTGAGGCCGGGGAGCGCCAGGCCGGGCAGCGGCGCGTTCTGCAGCACGAACATCACCTGGAAGAGGGGGTTGACCGCGGTGTTGCGCTCCGGGTGCAGCTCGGAGACGAGCCTCTCGAAGGGCAGGTCCTGGTGGGCGTAGGCGCCGAGGGCCACCTCGCGCACCCGCGCCAGAAGCTCGCGGAAGGTGGGGTCGCCGGCCACGGAGGTGCGCAGCACCAGCGTGTTCACGAACAGCCCGACCAGACCTTCGGTCTCGCTGCGGTTGCGCCCGGAGATGGGCGACCCCACGGCGATGTCATCCTGGGCCGTCACCCTGTGGAGCAGGGCCTGGAACGCGGCCAGGAGCGTCATGAAGAGCGTGGCCCGCTCACGCCGCGCCAGCGCGTTCAGCGCCTGGGCGAGCGACACCGGCAGGCGGAAGGGCTCGTGGCCGCCGCGGGCACTGCGACGGACCGGCCGCTGGCGGTCCGTGGGCAGGCGGAGCGGCGGCGTCCCGCCGGCCAGCTGCTTCCGCCAGTAGTCGAGCTGCCGCTGCAGTTCCCCCCCGTCGATGCTGGCCCGCTGCCACTCGGCCCAGTCCGCGTACTGCACGCTCAGCGGCGCCAGAGGCGAGACCTCGCCCGCGGCGAAGGCCCGGTACAGGGTCCCCAGCTCGCCGACGATGACGCCGAGCGACCAGGCGTCCGAGACGATGTGGTGCATCGTGAGGACGAGGACGTGGTCCTCCTCAGCCAGCCTCAGCAGCCGCGCCCGCACCAGCGGCCCCTGCGCCAGGTCGAACGGCTGCTGCACGGCCGCCGTGGCCCGGCGGCGGGCTTCGCTCTCTGCCTCGGGACCCGCAGCCGCCAGGTCCTCGAAAGCCACCTCGAAGGCCGACGGGGCGGCGATGCGCAGCACCGGCTCGCCCTCGGCGTTCACGAAGCTCGTGCGCAAGGCCTCGTGCCGCCCGACGACCTCGCCCAGGGCGCTCTCGAGCGCCGGCCGGTCCAGGGCGCCCCGCATGCGGATGGCGCCGGCGATGGTGTAGGCAGGCGAGCCGGGATCGAGCTGCTCCAGGAACCACAGCCGCTCCTGCGCGAACGACAGGCGCAGCGGCCCCTCTCGCGGCACCGAGGCGAGCGGCGGCGCCACCGCCGCTGCCGTCCGTCCCTCGGACTCGATCCAACCGCTGATTCCGGCGACGGTCGGGGTCTCGAAGAACCGTCGCAACGGCAGCTCCAGGCCGAGCGCGTCGCGCAGGCGCGAGAGCAGCTGCGTCGCCAGGATCGAGTGCCCGCCCATCTCGAAGAAGTCGTCGTGGATCCCGACCTCGCGGGCGCGCAAGACCTCCCGCCACAGGCCGGCCAGCTCCGCCTCGAGAGGCGTGCGCGGAGGAACCAGGGCCCCGGGCTCGGACCGAGCCGGACCCGGAGACGGCAGGGCTCGCCGGTCGACCTTGCCGTTCGGGGTCAGCGGCAACGCGTCGACCCGGACGAAGCTCGAGGGGACCATGTAGTCAGGCAGGCGCTGCCGCAGGAACGCGCGCAGCTCGGCGGCCGAGGGGGCACCCCTGTTGCGCGCGACGAAGCAGGCGAAGAGGCGCTGCTCGCCCGTCGGGTCGGCGCTCGCGGAGGCCGCGCAGGCGCTCACCCCGGGATGCGCGCCCAGCGCGGCTTCGATCTCTCCCAGCTCCACGCGGAAGCCGCGCACCTTCAGCTGATGGTCGATTCGGCCGAGGTACTCGAGGCGCCCGTCCGGGCGGAGGCGGACGCGATCGCCCGTCCTGTAGACCCGGCTGCCGGGATCGACCGCGTACGGGTCGGGCACGAACCTCTCGGCCGTGAGCGCGGGCAGCCCCAGGTACCCGCGGGCTACACCCGCGCCTCCGATGTACAGCTCGCCGGGGACGCCCATGGGCACCGGCTCTCCCCGGCCGTCGAGCACGTAGAGCTGCGTGTTGGCGATCGGGCGGCCGAGGGTCACCGGCCGCTCCGCCACCACCTGCTCCAGCGCCGACCAGACAGTGGTCTCGGTGGGGCCGTAGAGGTTGTAGAGCGCGCGCCCGCGAGAAAGCAGCTCCCGCGCCAGCTCGGGGCCGAGCGCTTCGCCGCCGCAGAGGAGCGTGAGGCCCGGGCGACCACGCCAGCCCCCCTCGACGAGCATCCGCCAGGTGGCGGGTGTCGCCTGCATGACGGTGGCTCCCCAGCGCTCGAGCGCGGCGGCCAGCCGCCGGGCATCTTGAGCCGTCTCGCGGCTCGCCAGCACGAGGCGCGCCCCGCGGACCAGCGGGAGGTAGACCTCCAGGCCCGCGATGTCGAAGGACAGCGTCGTCACCGAGAGCAGCACGTCGTGGGGACCGATTCCGGGCTCGCGTTCCATCGCTGCCAGGAAGTTGGTGAGAGCGCAGTGCGGGACCTCGACGCCCTTGGGCCTTCCGGTCGACCCCGAGGTGTACAGCACGTAGGCCGCGGCCCGCGGGTCGACGGCCGGCAGGGACGCGCCGTCGCCTGCGGCAGAGGCGTCATCCACAAGGTCTTCCGCGCGGTCGAGCAGAAGCGGCCGCACGCCCGTGCGCGGCAGCGTGTCCAGGAGCGCGGTCTGAGTGACGACGAGATCGATGCGGGCGTCCTCACGCATGAACGCCAGGCGCGCGGGTGGAAACGCCGGATCGAGCGGCACGTAGGCGGCCCCGGCCTCGAGAACGCCGAGCAGGGCCACCACCATCTCCACCGTGCGGTCCATCGCGATGCCGACCCGAGCGCCGGGGCCGGTCCCCAGCCGCCGCAGCCGGCGGGCCAACCGCCCGGAGTAGAGCGCAAGCTCGCGGTAGCTCAGCGAACGCCGCTCGTCATTCACCGCTACCGCGTCCGGCGTCCGCTCGGCCTGTGAGGAGATCCGGGCGGCGACGGTAGAGGCCTCGACCGCAACGCTCGTCTCGTTCCACTCCCGCAGAACGCGCGTCCTCTCGGCGGCGGGCATCAACGGCAGCCGCGACACGGGCTGGTCGGGCTCCCCCACCACGCCGTGCAGCAGCGTCTCCAAGTGGACCGCCAGCCTCGCCACGGTCGATGCATCGAACAAGCCGGTCGCGTACTCCAGGTAGCCGCGCAGCCCTTCCGGCGTGTCCATCAGGTACAGCGTCAGATCGAACGCCGCCATGCCGGTCTCCGTGACCACGCGCTGGTCGGGCCGAGGCCGTGCGGCCAGCGCCTCGAGCGGTGTGTTCTGGAGGACGAAGAGCACCTGGAAGAGCGGCGAGCGGCTCAGGTCTCGCTGGGGCTGCAGCTCCGCGACCAGCTGCTCGAAGGGCAGCTCCTCGTGGGCGAACGCCTCGAGCGACACCCGCCGGACCCGGGCGAGCAGCTCGCGGAAGCTCGGGTCGCCAGAGATGTCGCTGCGGATCACGAGCGTGTTCAGGAAGAGGCCGGGCATGCGCTCGGTCTCGATCCAGCTCCGCGTGCCGGCAGGGACGCCGACCGCGACGTCCTCCTGCCCGGTGTAGCGGGCGAGCAGCGCCTGGAAGGCGGCCAGCAGGACCATGAACACGGTCGCCCCCTCCTGGCGCGCCAGGTCACGTAGACGCTGCGAGAGGTCGGCCGGCAGGTCCAGCCAGTGCACGTCGCCGTCGTGGCCCTGGACGGAGGGCCGGGGTCGATCGGTGGGCAGCTCCAGCGGGGGGACACGCGCCAGGTGGCGCCTCCAATAGGCGAGACAGCGGTCCCGGACGGCGCCCTGGAGGTACTCCCGCTGCGCCACGGCGAAGTCCCCGTATTGCGCGGCCGGCTCCGGCAATGGCGACGGGCGTCCCTCGCGAAACCCGACGTAGAGCGCCAGGATCTCCTCGATCAGGAGTGCGATCGACCATCCGTCGGTGACGATGTGGTGCTGGTTCAGCAGCAGTTCGTGCTCGGCAGGGCCCAGACGCAGCAGGAACGGACGGAAGAGTGGCCCCCGCTCGAGGTCGAACGGCCGTCGCGCCTCGCGGCTCCTCGCCTGCGCCGCGGCCGTCTGCCTGTCCTCCCCTGCGATGGCGCTCAGGTCCAGCAAGCCCGGGACCACAGGCGCCGGGTCGCCCACGACCTGCACCGGGCTGCCGCCCTCGAGCGCGAACGTGGTGCGCAGGATCTCGTGACGCCGCACCACCTCGCCGAGGGCGCGCTCGAGCGAGGCCGGGTCGAAGGGCGCCGGCAGATCGAGGCGGGTCTGCAGGTTGTAGGCGACGCTCTGCGGCTCGAGCTGCTGGAGGAACCACACCCTCTCCTGGGCGAAGGAGAGGGGCGCCGTCCGGCTGTCACGTCGGCGCAGCCGCGGCCGCGAGGGCGTCTCCGGCGACGCCGCCTCGGCAAGCCAGGCCAGGATCTCCGGCTTGCGGCGGGCGATCTCCGCCTGCAGCGCTTCGCTCAGCGCGCCAGCGGGCGCGCTCACGCGAAGGCGCTCGCCTTCCGCCCAGCAGCGCACGTCCGACCGGCGCAGCTCCGCCAGGAACTCGACCATGCTCAGGCGGCCCGGCGGCGCCATCCCCACCGTCTCACTCATCCGCAGCCTCTCCCGGCGCTCCGCGCTTTTGGACCTGTCGCCGCCGCGCCAGCCGCTGGCGGCTCTCCTCCCTCTTGGCGGTCTCGTCGGCCGCGGGGAGGGCGAGGGGGACTGCGGCTGCCGGCCGGTCCAGCCGTGCCGCGAGCGAGCGGATCGTCGCGTGCTCGAAGAGGTCGAGGACGCGGAGTCGCTGCTCCGGGAACGTCCGCGCCAGTCGCTCGTGGACCTGGATCAGCAGCAGGGAGTGGCCGCCCAGATCGAAGAAGCTGTCGTCGATGCCGATCGCGGCAGTCCCCAGCACCTCGCGCCACACCGCCGCGACCGTCCGCTCCACCTCGGTCGCCGGGGCCGCCACGTCCCCGAGGCGCTCGACGGCGGACGGAGGCGCAGGCAGGGACCGCCGGTCCAGCTTGCCGTTGGGGGTCAAGGGCAGCGCGGGAAGGGCGACGAAGGCCGCGGGCACCATGTACTCCGGCAGACGCCGCCGCAAGTGGTCCCGCAGGCCGTCCCAGCCCTCGCCGCCACCACGGGCACCGACGACGTAGGCGACCAACTGCCGGCCGCCCGCGGGCTCCTCCCGCAGCAGGACGGCGGCGTCGCGCACCTCGGCGTGCTCGCGCAGCGCCGTCTCGATCTCCCCCAGCTCGATCCGGAAACCTCGCAGCTTCACCTGGTGATCCGCGCGGCCGAGGAACTCGAGCGTTCCGTCCGGGCGGCGCTTCACCAGGTCGCCGGTGCGATAGAGCCGCGCGCCGGGCGTGCTGCCGAAGGGATCCGGCAGGAAGCGCTCCGCCGTCAGGGCAGGGCGCCGCCAGTAGCCGCGCGCGAGACCGTCGCCGCCGAGAAAGAGCTCGCCGCTCACGCCCAAGGGCACTGGCTGCATCCCGGCGTCGAGCACGTAGGCGGTGGTGTTGGTCAGCGGCAGGCCGATCGGGACCGTCGCCTCGCTCGCGGCCAGTTCACGCACGTGATGCCAGGTGGCGAAGGTGGTGGTCTCGGTCGGCCCGTAGACGTGCAGGAGACGCTGCGGCGGAGCACTGGAGAGCACGGCTCGCACCCACCGCGGGTCCACCGCCTCTCCACCGAACATCAGCGTCTTCAGGCCCGCGAACGCACCTGGCGCGTCGCGCGCCAGGACGTTGAACAGGGCCGTGGTCAGGAACAGGGTGCTGATGCGCTGCTCGCGCAGCTCTGACGCGAAGTCCGAGGGCCGCAGCGTCACTTCCCGCTCCAGGCCCACCACGCAGCCGCCGTGGAGTAGCGGCCCCCACAGCTCGAAGGTCGCCGCATCGAAGGAGGCGTTCGAGGCCTGGGCCACCCGATCGTGCTCCTCCAGACGCACGTAGTTCGTGTTCAAGACCAGGCGGCCCACGGCGCCGTGCGGCACGCACACGCCCTTCGGCTCCCCGGTCGACCCGGAGGTGTAGATCACGTAGGCGAGGTGGCCGCCCCCCGCTCCCGCGTCGAACGCCGCGTCGCCTTCCGCCTCGATCGCCGAGCGCTCACCGTCGAGGCTCACCAGCGTCGGCCCGTGCGGCGGCAGCCGCGCCCGCAGCGCCTCCTGGGTGACCACCACGTCCACGGCCCCGTCGCGCAGCATGAAGGCGAGGCGCTCCTGCGGGTACGAGGGATCGAGCGGCAGGTATGCCGCGCCGGCCTTGAGGATCCCGAGCGTCGCGACCGGCAGCGCCGCCGAGCGCTCCAGGCACAGCCCCACCCGCGACTCCAGCCCCACGCCGAGCCGGTGCAGGCGCCGTGCGAGCTGGTTCGAGCGCCGGTCCAACTCGCGGTAGCTCAGGCGCTCGGCGCCAAAGCTCGCCGCCACGGCGTCCGGCGTTCGCGCGGCCTGCGCGGAAAACAGGGCCTGGAGACCGGCCGCGCGCGGATAGTCGGAGGCCGTCTGGTTCCAGCCCTCGACGAGCTGCCGGCGCTCGCGTGCGTCGAGCAGGCCCAGCGCCGACAGCCGCGTGTCCGGCGCGGCCACTGCTGCGGCCAGGCACCGCGTGTAGTGCTCGAGCATCTGGTCGAGCGTCGCAGCCTCGAAGAGGTCCGAGTTCGCTGCCAAGGCGGCGACCAGACCGTCCCCGCCTTCCCGCAGCACCAGCGTGAGGTCGAACTTCGCCCGCCCCCCTTCCATCTCCTGCGCCGACACCTGAAGACCGGAAAGCTGCAGGCTCTCCTGCGGCGCGTTCTGCAGCGCGAAAGCCACCTGGAAGAGCGGGTGGTGGCTCGCCGAGCGCTCCGGATTCGTCTCCTCCACCAGCTTCTCGAAGGGCAGCTCCTGGTGCGCGTACGCCCCCAGCGCCGTCTCGCGCACGCGCGCCACCAGCTGCCTGAAGCTCGGATCCCCGCTCAGGTCCGTACGCAACACCAGCGTGTTCACGAAAAACCCGATCAGTCCCTCCAGCTCCCGGCGCGTCCGCCCCGCGATCGGCGTCCCCACCACCACGTCCGTCTGCCCGCTGTAGCGCCACAAGAGAGCCTTGAAGGCGGCCAGCAGCACCATGAACAGAGTCGCCCCCTCGCGCCGCGACAGCTGGCGAAGCTCCTCCAGCCGCTCGCGCGAGAGCACGATCTCCGCCCGCGCCCCACGGTGGCGCTGCACCGCCGGCCGCGGGTGGTCCAAGGGCAGCTCCAGGACGGCCGGCGCCCCCGACAGACGCTCTTTCCAGTACGTCAGCTGACGCTCGAGCTCCGACCCGCTCAGCCACCGCCGCTGCCACGACGCGTAGTCGCCGTACTGCAGCTCGAGCTCCCCCAGCTGCGCCTGGCGCCCCTCGCGCCGCGAGCCGTACAGCTCACCCAGCTCCTTCACCAGAACCCCGACCGACCACCCGTCCGAGACCAGGTGGTGCATCACCAGCACGAACACGTGCTCGGCGTCCCCCACCCGCAGCAACAGCCCGCGAAGGAGAGGCCCGCGCTCCAGGTCGAACGCCCGGCGCGACTCCTCTCCCACCCGCCGGCGCAGCTCGCTCTCCCGCGCCCCCGCCTCCAGCCCCCGCAGGTCCGCAAGCTCCAGCCCGAACTCCCCGGCCGCCATCACACGCCCCACCACCCCGCCGCCACGCCGCTCGAACACCGTCCGCAGCGCCTCGTGACGCCGCACGATCTCGCCCAGGCTCACCCGCAACGCCTCCACATC
>Ga0335071_10000336_pt1 | contig 53150 bp, 35 predicted proteins | sample Lox_Sample_15_FD_206724 | JGI IMG/M metagenome (GOLD analysis project Ga0335071, IMG submission 206724) | Soil microbial communities from Loxahatchee National Wildlife Refuge, Florida, United States - Lox_Sample_1.5 | ecosystem: Environmental > Terrestrial > Soil > Wetlands | place: USA... | reverse complement strand
TGACGGGAGCAATGATTATCATCTGCTGCCGGCCTCGGCGGCCGTGGGGCATGGGTTCACGCCTCCGGCATCGTGGGTCAATCCCGCCTTCACCGGCAATCTCCCGGGTGATCAAAATATGGGCGCTCTCGGCGTCTATAGAAGTTCAGCGATTTCCAATTCGGATAGTTTGTCCGGCTCCATTAAAGGAAGGTTGCTCCCTAACCACACCTATGTGGTGAAAGACAGTATCAGTGTGAATGTTGGAGACACGTTAACGGTGAGTGCTGGGGACACGTTGATCATGGCGAACCCGTTGGGATGGATCCATGTGCTGGGGACGTTTATCTGCGACGGGACGAAAGCGAGCCCGAACTTGATCACGGTTCCCGTGGCCAGACGGACGGGTCCGGGACAATGGGGAGGGATCTACGGGGACTCGTGCAAATACTTTGAGATGAAGTGGACGACGATCCTGTGGGCAGGAGGGAACAACACGGTCGGTCATGCGTACCGGACGATCGATATTTATTCGGACTTTGCGAACACGACGACGACGGTCTTTACGGACAACACGGTGATCGGGACGGTTGACGATTGTATCGGTCTTCATGGCGGGAATGCAAGCATTCTTCGCAATACGCTCAAGTGGTGCGGAGCGCCGGACGGCGACAACATCAACGTGAAATCGGGCACGGTGGGCGAGATCGCCTACAACGTGATCTGGGGATCGGGCGGGAACGGCATTAAGGTCAATGCCGATGTGACGCTGCCGCGGCTGACCAATATGTGTATCCATAACAACACGATCGCGGCGGGCGGATGGCGGCGAGTTGGCGAGCTTGGGTATGCGATCCTTGTGGACAAGAGCGCCCGGGCGCAGATCTACAACAACATCATGGGAGATATGTATCAGGAGCTTGAGATCACGACGAAGGCCGACACGGTGCGGACGGTCTATGACAACAATCTCTTCTTCTACTCTGTGGACAGTTTAGGAGGAGCGGCACGGTATTTTCCGTCGGACGGTGTGACCCGGCAGGCGGCGCATGACATTATCGACGTTCATGCCAGTGATCTCTTTGCCAGCTACAACACCTACTTCACCAACGACTGGTTCGGTCTTGACGGGAGCAATGATTATCATCTGCTGCCGGCCTCGGCGGCCGTGGGGCATGGGTTCACGCCTCCGGCATCGTGGGTCAATCCCGCCTTCACCGGCAATCTCCCGGGTGATCAAAATATGGGCGCTTTGGGTGTCTATGTCAGCACAAAAGTGAAATCGACCGTCAATCCGGTTCCGACGAGCTTCGCGTTGAACCAGAATTTCCCGAATCCGTTCAACCCATCCACTCAGATCAGCTTCCAGCTCCCGTCCGACAGCCGAACGACGCTGAAAGTCTACGACGTGCTGGGAAGAGAAGTGGCGACGCTGATCGACGGATACCAGACGGCAGGAGTGCACCAGGTACAATTCAACGCACAAAATCTTTCGAGCGGCATCTACTTCTACCGCTTGAGCGCGTCGGGACAGGATTTTGTCAAAAAAATGCTTTTATTGAAATAATCTTTTGAACGATAAATCAATGTATTGCACGATGCAACCTTATCAGGGGTTGCATCGCGCTTTTATCAGTCGACCAGAAAGATCATAACGGTGAGATCAAAGTTCTTTTTCTTTTTTGTTATCGGAGCAGTCATCGGCCTTGCGGCGTCGCCGGCAGTAGGGCAGGAGATCGATTCCTCTTCGGCTCGTTTTCTGATCCTCGGCGACTGGGGAGGATTTGCGTCAGAGAATCAGAAGGCAGTTTCTGTTGCGATGGCACGTGAAGCTCAAAAGAGTAAAATCCAATTTGTCGTGACGGCAGGAGATAATTATCATGGTGATGGAATCGCCAGCGCCACCGATACGCGTTGGAAAACGGAATTCGAAGACATTTATTCCGATCCATCGCTCCAGGTGCCCTGGTATCCGACATTCGGCAACCATGACTACCGGGGCAGTGCCGAGGCCGAACTTGAATATTCCAAATATTCGAAACGATGGAAATTCTACGCTCGCTACTATGCGCAGGAAGCGAAGATTGACGATTCGACAAAACTGCTCATCGTTCATTTAGACACCCCTCCGTTTATAAATGAATATCGGCAACGGGATGAGCAATACCATGTCGCGGGGCAGGATGTAGCCAGGCAGATTCGCTGGCTCGATTCTCTTCTGTCTGCATCTGACGACCGATGGGTGATCGTTGTAGGACATCATCCGATCTATTCGGCGGCCCCGAAGCATGGTAACACCCCGGAATTGATATCCGACGTGTTGCCTATACTCGCACGCCATCATGTTTCTGCGTATATTTGTGGGCATGATCACGTGATGCAGCATCTTTTTCATGACCGCATGAATTTTTTTGTCTGCGGGGGTGGAGCAGAGCACCGGGAGGTGAACGAGCGCGACGATGTCGTGTTCGGCAAAGGGTCTCTTGGTTTTTTGTCGATCGCTGCATACCGCGATTCGCTGACGTTTAGGATGATCGATGAGAAGAATACGCTTCTCCACCGTTCGACTATAAAAAAATGATGTGTCATTGTTGCGGCGGGGTTTCTCGTGCCAGCCGTATCATGTCAATGTTACCAACATATCGGAGTCGCCATGGAATGGAAGTTCGGTCGCAGAATTATTGTATCGGCAGTGTTTTTTCTCCTTTATTGCGCTCCCCCTCCGTCGGAGCTTTTCGCTCAGCAGAAAGTAAAAATAGCTCTCTGGGGGGACTCTCGGGAGAATATGGACAACGCCTGTTCGGATATTGCTCACATCCTTCTCTATAAGATCACCGATTGGGATTTTCAGGTGCACTGCGGTGATTTTACTCACAACGGGACCGAAGATGCCTGGCAGAGGACGCTGCATTACCCCGGCGTAGATAGTATTTATGTCAAGGGAAAATTCTTCATGTGCACGAGCAATCACGAGTTTGCCGATTATACGGGCAAAGCGAACTATACGAAATACACGGCAGGAGTGCTGCCTGTGAATTCGTCCGACGGCACCACGCATTTTTATTCGCATCATCTTTCCAACGTGGATGTCATTTTCTGCGACGGATATGAGACGAACAAAGACGTGATGCAGCATTGGCTCGATAGTCTGCTCGACACGATTCCGTCAAAGGATTGGATCATCGCAGTCTGGCATAATCCGACGTACGGCGACATCTCATATAAGGAGAGTTACGAAAAAACCTGCATGCCATGGGTGGAGAGTCTGTATAAACATCACTGCAAATTTATCTTCAATGGACATGCCCATATTTATCTCCGAACACACCCGCTTCGTCCTGATGGTTCCCTCGACGAAAAAGAGGGGATTGTCCACATCATCAACGGGACGGGCGGCGCCAGCTTCAAAGATCCGGCCCCTAACAGCCCGAAGACGGCATTTACACCTTCGGAAAAATCATTTCCAAGCATAACATTTTTGACGATCGAAGGGGATAAAGCGTCGCTTGAAACTGTCGACGCCCGTCCAGGGCACAATCTTCAGGTTATCGATACTTACAGCACAACACACTAAAAGGAATATCTCGATGCATTTGCTTATCAGGCGTTTTCTTTTTTCAACGTTTTTCTGCGGCTGTCTTGTTCGGATCATTGTTGCCCAGCCCGTCCTGCCAAAAGTTCTCGACACCATTTCGGTTGGAGGTTCCGGCGGAATGGACTACATCACATGCGACCCGGCGTCTCATAGACTGTATCTCTCGCATGCCACGCGCGTCGACGTTGTTGATTACCTGACGAAAGCGCGCGTTGGATTCATCCCCAATACGCAGGGAGTTCATGGAATTGCCCTGGCACAAGAATTCGGCGGGGGATATACCAGCAATGGAAAGGATAATTCCGTCACCGTCTTTGATCTTTCGAACTTATCGATTATAGCAACAATTGACGTGCAGGGAAAAAAGCCGGACGGGATACTTTATGAACCAGTCACAAAGCGAGTGTTTACTTTCAATGGCGGCAGCGATAACTGCACTGCTATTGATGCAGCGACGATGAAAGTTGTCGGCACGCTTGCGCTGGGCGGAGGGCCGGAAGCTCCGGTCGCGGATGGCAAAGGGGATATTTACGTCAACGTCGAAGATGCAAACGAAGTTGTTCGTTTTGACGCTGCGGCGCTGACTATTCGCGCTCGATGGCCGCTTGCTCCGGCACAGACGCCGACCGGAATTTCGATGGACCGCACGAACCGCCTTCTTTTTATCGGCGGACGTAATCAAATATTTGTAGCCTGCAGCGCCGATAACGGGAAGGTGCTGGCAAACTTTCCGATCGGTCAGGGAGTGGACGGAACGGCATTTGATGATGCGACCGGATCGATCTACGTTTCAAACAAAGACGGCTCGCTCGACGTTTTCCACGAAGAGAATCCGTCGAAATTCACCGCTGTGGGTAAGGTCCAGACCTCCCCGGGAGCAAAGACGCTCGCCCTCGACTTGCAATCACACAGAGTGTTTCTTCCTGCGGCTCGCCAATCAGACGGAGTCGGCGGGATGAAAGGGGAAATGATGGTCCTGGTGGTCGGGGTGAAGTAAATTGCCTTCCTCGAAATGAGATCCATCCTCCTTCCTCGGCAAGAGGAGAGGGGATGGATTTGTTTTTTGCCATTCCGGATCGCTTGCCAGACCACCTACCGATTGGTAGCGGGGTCTTTTGAAAGGAAATTACCTTCCGCCCTTCGACTCCGCCGCGACGGCTCATCCTGAGCAAGCGGAGCGCGTCGAAGGATGACGTCGCGGCTCCGCTCAGGGTGAACATCGTGATTGGAAGTTAAAAAACCCCACCACTTACCGATTCCTCTTCTTGTAATTCCTTCCGCTTTTGTTTACATTTTTCCGGTCCGCAGGCGATTGTTTTTTGTGGAAGACTTCTGTCATCGGCTCATCGAGTATGAAAGGCCCATCCCGTGAATAGATCGCAGACAACTGTTCTTGCACTCATTGTTTTTTCCTTTTCATGCCAGTGCCATTCACCGCTTTACTCTGAAGCGGCGGGGAAGATTTCCCCTCACGCACAATGGATTTCTCCTCAAATTGATTCGACCAATGTCGATAAGAATCCCTGCCCGATTCTAAGGCTGCAATTTAATCTCTCGTCAAAGCCGGTAAAAAGCTCGGTTCGTGTCGTCGGTCTCGGCCACTATCAGCTCAGGATGAACGGCGCGCAGGTTGGATCATCTGTCATCAACCAAGCCTGGTCGGAATACAGCAAGACCATTTATACTCAGGAATTCGACCTTGCAAGCTGTGTCAGAAAAGGGGAGAATGTCTTTGGGGTGATGCTTGGAAATTCGTACTGGCGCGTCGGACCGGCGAATGACCCGAAACGGTATTCAAAAACGGATGCGATGCCCGATTTCTCCAACGGGCATCCGTACCTCCTTTGGCTCGAAGCACATTTCCTCCTAGCCTCCGACAAAGACACCGTCGTGACGAGTAATGCTTCGTGGAAGTGGACGTACGGGCCGCTTGTCTTCTCACACATCTACGGCGGGGAAGATTATGATGCACGCAGGAATCCTGAGGGATGGGACCGCGCTTCATTCGAGGACCATGCATGGAAGAAAGTATCGGCAGTTGATCCTCCGGAAACCGCAATATTGCCACTCACTTCTCCTCCGATAAAGGAATTTGAGATCTTCGAGCCCACGGAAATCAAAAAAGTGGGAGCCGAAGAATACACCTATCTCTTCCCTCAAAATTGTTCTGCATTGCTTCGCTTTACAGTTTCGGGGACATCCGGCAGCCGAATTCGTTTTAAGCCCTGCGAGTACGTCGATTCGGCCGGGCATGTACGATTCACGTATACATGGGGAACGAATAAAGACATCTGGCATGATTATACGGTTCGCGGTTCGGGCAACGAAACGCATGAGATTCTTTTCTGCTATGTTGGATGCCAATATGTTGGGGTGACGGGAGCGGTTCCCCCCGGCGCTTCCAACCCGGACGGCCTTCCGGTAATAAAAAAGATCGAGCTTGTTCATACGCGCGCGGCTAATGAGGTCGTCGGCGCATTCAATTGTTCAAGCGAACTTCAGAATAATGCAGAACATCTGATCGATTGGTCGATCCGATCGAACATGAGCTATGTCGCGACGGATTGCCCCCATCGCGAGAAGAACGGCTACCAGGAACAGAACTGGCATATGATCCGCGCCATCAGTTACCGGTTCGACGTCCACGATTGGATCAACAAAATTCTGCGCGACGTGAGAGATACTCAGCTTCCGGACGGACACATTCCGACGAACTGTCCGAACTTTATGGTAGGGATGCCGCCCCATGCATTTTGGAACGAGGCTCCCGAGTGGGGAATCGCCGGTGTGCTCGTTCCGTGGCATCAGTATGAATGGTACGGCGATACTTCTACGCTCGTCGTTTCGTACGAAAGCATGAAACGCTATGTCGATTATCTCTCAACCCAGGCAAAAGATGGGATCATAACGAGCAATCTGGGAGATTGGTACGACTACGGCCACGGAAAAGGAGACGGACCGGCGCAGTGGACACCGGCCGAAGTCTCCGCAACCGCGATCTGGGCGCTGGGTGCGCAAACGATCGTTCACACAGCGGAGGTTCTTCGTCAAGCACGAGATCGAGACCGATATGATAGTCTTTTCAAACAGATCATATCGGATTTTCAAAAACACTTCTACGACCGGCAGCACCATCAGGTGATAAACAACGGTTCGTGTCAGGCGGGAAATGCCACCGCTGTCTGCGTCGGCCTGCTTCCCGAGGAAGAGCGTGAGGGAGCGATACAGTCGATCGTCGACGATCTCTCGAAAAGAGGATGGCAGCAGACGACAGGAGAAGTCCTCCACATTTTCCTCATCCGGGCGCTTGCCGAAAACGGCCGGGGAGACGTTCTTCACAAAATCTACAGCCGTGAGGGGCCGGGAAGTTACGGTTTCATGGTTAGGGAGGGATTAACGACGCTTCCCGAAAGCTGGAGTGCCGTGCGCGGAACCGGGAGCAGCATGAACCATTTCATGCTGGGACAGCTGATGGAATGGCATTATGCTTACGTTGCAGGAATTCGTCAGCAGCCCGGAAGCGTTGGATGGCGCAAGATCCTCATCGCTCCTGAACCCGGAAATATGCAAAGTGCATCTGCCGAGTTCAAGAGCCCTCAAGGAAGGATTTCAGTGCATTGGAATCAGGAGAGCGGAAAGTTTTTTCTAACGGCAATTATACCGGCCGGCGTTGAAGCTGCGGCTCTTTTGCCGGACGGAAGTACAAAACAATTGAGCAGCGGCGAGAATAAGCTCACGTCGGCGATGCACTGATTGGAATGGTTCGACGATGATTGAAAATGCCTGAAGAAGCCACGGATCCAGCTTCTACCCAGCCGCCCGTGAGTGAGACGTATAATCACGAACCATACAATTTACAAAATCAAGCCCGGCGTTCCCCCCCATGCGCCGGGCTCTTTTTTTCACCGAACAGAGAGAAATTGCGTCGGTTCGCGTTAGCGCCGTTTCTCAAACGTATTCGAATGAAACGTATCTTCTTCTGTACGTTTATATCCGTCAACGAGTAAGTTTTGGAGAATTGGAATCGGTTTTTTTTCGAGATGTGCGCTTGACCTCGCACTTGATAGGGGGAGGTATTTTCCCTATTTTACCGCTAGCCGGGAGGGACCGAGGTGAAAAAAGAGATCCACAGCGAAAATGAAATTGATGAGCGCTTGCTTCGGGAGAAGCCGGGGGAGCTTGTTGTCAAATATCAGGGGATCATCAAGATCATCGTCAAAAAATTCATCAGCTCGAAGATGTTTCAATCCGACGATTTTGACGACGTTGTTCAGCAGGTAAACGAGGATATATTAAGGAAGGTCCATCTCATCCAAAGGGGGTACAACGGAACAGCGCTCCTGAAAACCTATTTTTCCGCAATTGTGAGAAATTCGTGCCTCAAGATTCGGGAGAAAAAGCAAAAAACGGCGATGGTGGTTCCGCTTGAGGAAACACACGTGCTGGAGACTGAAGACTTTTTGGATGAGTTTGAGATCGAATACGCTCTGAAAAGACTCGAGAGGGTTTTGACTTATTTTGACAGGAAAAGGGGAAAGGTAGTTCTCTGCACCAAACTCTACTTTCAAATTCCAATAGATAGGGGGGACATTGTTGGCTGCTTCCCCCGATGTTCCGAAAACGACACCGCCTTCATGCTGGAAGCCTTCGAGCCGCGGGAAGTCGAAATGACAGCTAAAGAAATCTATCACATTATAACGCCCGTTCTCAATAAGTATGAGGAGAAAGAAAACACCGACGATGCCGTCAGAAGGTGGACAGAGGATAGAATTCAAGAGGTATTAAGTGTGCTTAACACCCCTCCAAACGGCTCAAATTTCAACAAAGAGAGTCTAAAGATCTTAATGGAAAAATATTTTTCCAAACGGCCGGTGGTTCCGGATACATATAGGTAACCGGAGAAAATATCCATGAACGCAAAATTCTTTGATGCAAATGAACATCTTTCAGAGGAAGCTGTTGCGCTGTACGTCGATGCGCTCAAGTTGGATCAGTTGAAAAAGCTTCCGACCGAGCTGCGGGATCACGTCAGTGAGTGTGTTTCCTGCAGGATGAGTATCGAGCAGCTCTTTTCGCTGCTTGAGGAAGAAAAATATGATCGGGGGATCGAACACCCTTTTTTTTCTTCGCGCCGTGGGTTGCTTGGGAAGGAAATTTCCTACTACTATAAACTCGCGGCAGTGGTTTTGGTGGCGGTCGGTATTTGCGCGGCCGGTTATTATTTTGCTTTCACGCAGGGATCTCATCCCCAGCTTCCAGCCGTAGCAGCCGTTGACACTTCAAAGTCCCCAGTGAATCAGCATCCCCCCGCAGCAGGAAAGACCTCAGCATTAGTGGCGGACAATTTTTCTCCGTACCCCGGCCTCGAGGATATGGTGAACGTCCATTTCCGGTCGAGTGCTCTTCAGGTCACATCCCCGCTCGGCGATCAGGGGGCCGGCAAAAGCATCCTGTTCGCCTGGAATCCCGGCACTGCGGGGAAGGTGATGCTGAAAATTCTCGACAATAAGGGGGAAGAAGTTTTTTCTGCCTCGACGGAGAACAACAGCTGCCGGTTTGGCGGCAATCTGAAACCGGGACTTTACTATTGGAAGCTGGAATCCGACGACGAGCTATTGCATGTAGGAAAATTCGCTGTCCGCTAAGTTCATCGGGTTGAAAGAAGCACGAAGCTTGTCCACTTCGAAGGGAACGCCCCCGGATCATTCCTGATCATTTCGAGTTTTGCCCGCCGCAGCGCCGAAGGAATATCGGACCCGGAGAGGAGAAAATCGTAGAAACCCACCATAAGCCGATTCGTATGCGAATCGGTCACATTCCACAAAGAATAAATGACGTTTTTTGCGCCTGAGTAAAAAAAGCCGCGCGTCATTGCCATTAACCCTTCGCCGTTGACCAATTGCCCGACCCCGCTTTTGCATGAACTGAGCACGACCAGGTCTGCGTTCAACCGCAAATTATAGGTCTCCCCCGCATATAGAATTCTATCATCGGCGAGGCTGTCGTCCTTTCCGGAAAACAGAAGGCCGGAAAGGCCGGGATGGTCTTCATCCGTAAATCCGTGGCTGGCGATGTGGATGTAACTGGCGGTGCCGACGGAGAGCTTGAAATTGTTCTTCGTCGCATTTTGACGCATGAACGCTGTGTGCCCAAAATTTTTCTTTCGGAAAAGTTCTTCGATCTGCTGTACTTCTTTTGCGCTGAATTCCAGGCTTTGTACACCCCCGCCATTTTGCGATGCCGTCTGTCTGGCTGCCGAGTCGTCGAAGACCGGAGCGAATCCTACGAACCTCCGGCTGCCTTGTGGGGGCCCATTACCGTTTCGGCTGACGAAGAGCGTCAGAGAGTATGAGTAAGAAATAACAAATTGTTTTATCAGGTAGGGAAGGCGCGAGAAATCAGCCTTCGCATTGTTTTTCCGGGGCGTGCTAAGCAATGCTTCAAACGGAACATAAAAAAGATTCCCGTCCGGAATGATGACGATCTGTGGGCCGTGGAGTTTATCTTTGATCGGCAGGAAAATTGATCGATATAATGAGGCGGCTGAAGCGAGGTACAGCTTTTCGTCGAGCGTGCCGAGAGCTTTACGGAGTTCCTTTGCATCCTTTGCTATCGTCGATATGCCGGCTGCCTCTGTCACGTCGAAGGAGTTTTGTGATACCGTGAAAATATACAGGACGCTGTCTGCAAAGAAATATTCGACGGCCGTAGTCCGGGAGTCGAGCGATCCCTGAATCTTCGCGATGCTCGGCGGCTCATCCTGATATTTCAGTTTGAAATATTCCGGATATGAGGATTCGAGCGTGTCGAGCAGGCTGTTGTAAGCGACTGAGGCGGCAAAGTAGTTGTCGCGGAATTGCTTCAGCGGCTCGGTCTGACCGTTCTTGTCGGCCTCCTGGATTTTTTCTTCGAGGGAGGTCAGACTGGATTCCAACGACGCTTCCTGCTCGAGTATGGAATCGGGAGCTCCGGAAAAATGAATTGCGTTCGACTCGAGGATCTTATCGAGCAGGAGGTTTGATTTCGCCCGCTCGGCGCATTCGAATGCCTTCTGTTCAAACTTCGGGTTTTTTGTGACGGCATACAGCGTATGAGCGGTCTCTACCCCCTCTTTATATACTCTGTCGAACTCTTCCCGCAGGAACAGCCTTGAACCTTCCGCCTTATACCCCCGCCGCAGTGCGGTCATGAACACGATAGCATCGTTAATGCACGTATAGGCCGTATCAAGGTCTGCCGGATCGTGGGATGCCTGAAAGATCAGCTTAAAGAGCTTCGTTCTTTCCAACAAGCATTGCAGCCTGAGCATGCCTGTGCCGGAAAAGGTCCCTTGAGCTCCGGGCCGGTAGGAACTTGAATAATCTTCGCGGGATAAAAGGGCCATGGCCTTTTCATACTCTTCGTCGGCCAGTCTGTATTGGTGCTGCCTCACAAGAAGATCGCCGTAGGATTTGTGATACAGAGCGATGAATGAGCTGTCACTTGAGGCAGAAACCTTGAATGTCCTATAAGAGATGTTTATGAGCGCTTCGGCGCTATCATCCTTTCCGGCTTGAGTATAAGCGTTCCCGATCGCCATTTGCAGCCTCGCAGTAGCGACGCTGTACCGATTGAGCTCTTCTTTGATCGCGAGGGAGGCCGCATACGTCGTGATCGCGGAATCGTAATCGCCGTGCCTGGCGAAAACATCGCCGAGTCTCTCAAGACTGTTGGCCGTTGATAAATGGTGCGGTCCGTGATTGTGCTCTTCGATCGCGAGCGATTTCCTGGCGTACCGCAGCGCATCGTCATAGTTGCCTTTCAAGGAATACAAGTTCGCCATGGAGTTATAGAGCTCAGCCAAACCAGAGTGATATTTCCCGTTGAAGGCAATGGTGCTTTCTTCAGCCTGATTGAAATATGAGATCGCCCGGTCGTAGTCGGAGCGCTGTGAATATGCCTCTCCCAATTTGGCCAAGCATGCCGAAACTGACGGAACAATTTCGCCGGCCACCGTTTCGTTCAATGCGAGAGACGTTAGGAGGGACGAGATCGCTTCGTTGACCCTGTTTTCATGGAGCAGATCTTTACCCCGATAATAGTAGCAGGTCGCAGCGACCAGGGATTTTTCTTTACCGATCCGTTGAAGCATCCTGAGGACCGAATCCTGGAGAGACAATGCGCTGTGATAGTCTCCTTTGTCAGAGAGGATGTTCGCTGCCGTCATTTCATTGATTGCCAGCCCCTCTTCGGTGTCCGACACTCTGCTGATCTCGATAGCCTCGTTGATGGAGGCGACCGCCTCCTTGTACATCCCGATCGATTTGTACGTAAGCGCCAGCAGATAAAGGGACGAGGCGACCTCGACGCTTTTTGGAGAACCTATGGTTCTCCTGATCCTCAGCGATTCATTAAGGTCTGATAAGGCCTGAGCGTACTCCTGGTTATAATTCTCGAGGTAGCCGAGCGCGGCATAGGTGCTTGCCAGCCTCGGGTCGTTTGGTGACAGCTTCGCCTTCGCCGTTTTTTGCGATTCTCTTAAGCAGTCGAGCGCTTCGTTAAAACGGGCCAATCTGATCAAGGCGTCCGCAATAGAGTTGTCGCACTCCACGTAGTGCCCCCAGCTTTCGTTTCTTCGAAAAATTTCTTTTGCCTCTTTGAAGTAGGCAAGCGAGCTGTCGAAGAAAGAACGTATCACGAGATCATGTCCGATGCTCTGTTTTGCCAACCCGATCACTGTATCCGAAGGAGTCACCTGTGCAGTTGCACCGGTTGACGCGAGCAGCAAAAATCCCGCAAGAAAAAAATACCTTCTCACTGCGCGATAGGGAAGTGCGTCGCAGAGTGCACAAAATAAAAAATTATCGAAGGAGATTGTCTGCATGTTTTTGACTCGTCGGTAGCTTCTCGCCGGTTCTCACAGCTAAAACTCCATTTCTTCTCCCGCGAAGCATACATAAGAAATGAAGCGGGCGGAAAATCCTTCCGCGGAAATCACCAACTCTCAAGGGAGGTTAGCTATGAGAAATTTTCGAAAGGTTTCCTCAAGATTCATTTTTGCGTTGTCGTTGATCTGTGCGACAATGTTTTTTGGTTCAAATTCAGCGGGGAGTAGGAACCTGGCAGACGGGGAGGGGAATACTCCCCCTCAACCGCCACATCCCGTCGTTCTGGCATAATTGAATCCCCGAATCAGATTTTTTACAGGAGCCGCACGAAAGAGATACTCTCCAGTGCGGCTCCGCAATTTCTACAAGATGCGCCCCTGGAAAACGGAGTTCAAAAGTTCTACTGTTTCCTCTTTGGCAGAGCTTTCGAGGCGTCAACACCTTCATTTCGGCAAGTTTCCCATGAATAGTAAGGAATTATTCCCGAAATAGGGACTACTTTTTTCTCCAAAATTGGCATTTTCAATGATATATAAATAGGGGGGGAGGAGTTTTCAAGCACTTTAGCAGTGATCAAAAATAAGGACGCTTTATGAGCAAGCTTTGCCATCTTCTTTATATTGAAGATGATCCTAACGACGTTCAGCTCTTACAGGCAACATTGGACGGAACAGATCTCCGATACGTTGTCGAGGTGGTACAAACTCGGGAGAGGCTCCTCGGAGCTTTGCAAACAATGAAATTTGATTTGATCATCTCCGATTTTTTGCTGGAAGGTTTTGACGGAAAATCTGCTATTGGTATTGTCCTGCAAAAGTGTCCCGAAACCCCGTTTATTTTTCTCTCAGGCGCGAAGGGGCAGGAGGTTGCGATCGAAGCGTTTGAGCGAGGCGCAACGGATTTTGTGCTAAAAGAGAAAATTGAACGGTTGATTCCCGCGGTGCGGAGGGCGTTGCACAAAGCTGAAACGGAGCGGATGCGCAAGCTGACGGAGGCTGAATTGAAAGAGTCGAGCGAAAAATATCGCAGCCTTTTTGAGCACAATATTGTCGCTTCATTCATATCGACACCGGCTGGGGAGGTTGTCGAATGCAACTCCGCATATTTGCGGCTGCTGGGTTTTTCTTCTGAGGAGGAGGCAAAAGCGGCGAAAACGGAGTTCCTCGCCGGTAATCACTTGAAAAAGCCGGAGCTGATCGAAATGGTTAGGCTTGAGAGAGAAATTGAGCTAGCCAATATCAGGATCCCGACGAAACGGGGCGAGACTGTTCAGGTTGATGCTACGATCATCGGCAAATTCGACGAGCAGAATGTACTTAGAGAGATGCTTTGTTATGTCGTCGATAGTACGAAACAGCATTCGTCCTAATTTCCTGCATCAATTCCGGCAGTCTCTTGAAATTTTCTCTAAAGATTTAATTAACCGGGGGCAATTCGTCGCTTTCTCCAATCGAATAGACCGCACGCCATATTTAGCACCAGATCTCCGGGATTGTCCTTCGTGTTCCGGTCCGTCAAAACCGGGCGAGAACAGCTGATTATTGACTATTGCTTGCCGTAAAATTTTTTAGTATATTATTTGCGTTGGAAATTTTTCCGGCTGTCGTGATTCAGTTTGGTTGCAGTTGATCACGTCAAAAAAGTAGTAATTCTTAATAAAATTCGGGGTCGTAGCTCAGTTTGGTTAGAGCGCCTGCCTGTCACGCAGGAAGTCGCGAGTTCGAGTCTCGTCGGCCCCGCTCCAAAAACAGACAGGGTTAGCGTTATTTGCTAACCCTGATCTGTTTTTAGGACCCGCCGTTTTTTGGCGGGTGAGCGAGCTCTAGAGAATGATTGGTGGTCCCCGCTCCAAAAACAGACAGGGTTAGCGTTATTTGCTAACCCTGATCTGTTTTTAGGACCCGCCGTTTTTTGGCGGGTAAGTGAGCTCTAGAGAATGATTGGTCGTCCCCGCTCCAAAAACAGACAGGGTTAGCGTTTTTTGCTAACCCTGATCTGTTTTTAGGACCCGCCGTTTTTTGGCGGGTGAGTGAGCTCTAGAGAATGATTGGTCGTCCCCGCTCCAAAAACAGACAGGGTTAGCGTTTTTTGCTAACCCTCATCTTTTTTCATCGTTTGTCCAAGCGTTGGAACCTCTTCAATTCTGGCGGGTGTCGTCAATTGGCCGCGGCAATGACCTCCTGTTTGATCAGTTCCTTAATGACCAGAGAAATAATCTCGCCGCTGACGTCTTCACCCTGGCCGCTTCCATGGACCTCGCCGACACCGGACCAGATCATCCGTTTTCTTCCGCGAGCTGTCCAAAGGGTGATCTCGTCATTCACGAATTCATTGAATACCGGATACCCCGGATAATATCCGCGATTGTAATATTCATAGTACGCCTCGCTCCACGGCCCGGAAGGAGAGCCCGGTGAGATGATGTCCAAGCTGGGGGTGACGCTTTCGGTGGTCATCGTCGATGATCGTCCGATAAGTACTATCCCGTCGAAGTTTCCCGCGCGGGCCACGGAATCAATGATGGTGGAGTCGGGAAGAACTTTGGAGATGAGCCGATACGATGGAGTCGCCTCGACCCCGTGCCATGAAAGAGCCGCGGCGAGCCCATCCTCCCAGGCACTTCTCCGCTGTTGATCCCTCCCGGTGGCCACTACCAGTATCTTTTTTAACGGCCCTGCCTTGTATGATGTGTCTCGCCACGTGCGCGCAAGCTGGGTCGATGTGCAGGACGACAGTACGAATGAGACCACCACCGTAAGAACAAAATGGACGCGGGTGATCATGGTTCCTCCTTACGAAAGTCCGGCGTCTTGTTTTCTGCCGGGGATCGTGACTACGTTGACCTTAGCGGTTCATAAAACAGTGCCCTCTATTCATTGGAGATGATCTGCAGTTCAATCTCGTCGTTGGACCTATGTTCGGCGTATCGAAGTCCAAAGCTTATCGGGGCGTCAGGAATCGCATTGCCCGGCGCTTCACTGCATGGGGCTGCGGTCTCTGCCCTTCATGACAGCAGCCAATCCTTGGCTTCGTCATACGTGCGAAATACATCCGAAACAATTCCACAACTCCCCGACTTCACACAGACGAAGCGCATCAGCCCATACGGCAGTTCGTGGGACGAAACGAACGCGAGGCGGTTGTTGAATCGGTCCGCTAATGCGGTGATGAAGCCTACCATCGCGTTGATCTCTTCTGAAGACCTCACGTAAATGCTCCGGGATTCCCCAAAATTGAAGAGCAGGGATGACCTTCCATTGAGGCCGGCATCGGCTAAAGAATTAAGTATGGCCGTACGGACATCGTTCATCGAATATTCGCCGTACATTTCAACGATAATGATGTTAGAGTCAAATCGATACGTTACAGGCATTTGGAATATCTCAGTTCATGACGGAGGCATAGGCCGAACCGCCTCGAGTTTTTGGGTGATCCTGTTTTCCGGGAATACAACGCGCCGGTCATCCTGGAAAGACGAATGCGAAATGATGAACAGCAAACTGACCTCGTTCATGATGGCTCGAATGAAAACACGTTGATCATCGCTTACGGCATCGACCGGCATCGCACAGAAGACGAGAAAATTCAGATTGTGAGGCTTTAAAATCACCGTAGTGAATTGCGTGGCCGATTGTTGGTCGATGATCATTTTGTTGCTGACGTGCGGATAACATATGGACACGCCATTCCTTGTCTCGAAGCACTCATAGATCGTCCTGTACGAGCCGCTGCTGATGATTCTGAGCAGCATCCAGTTTGTGTTGACAATGCCCAGAATACGCTCGCCCAAGAGCCGAGCGATCCTTTTGAAATCGCTTTTCGTTGACGGGTACGCGTTGGAAACGTCGTAGATCGATTTTATCTCTTCGATCTGGACATTCACTTTCCCGATGTAATCCAATGAATCAATAAGCTTTTCATCAGCCTTCCTCTTATCCTCCTTGATATTGTTGATCAGCTCTTCTTGTTTTGAAGCCTCTTGCTGATAGAGCCTGAAGATCAAAATAGTCAGAGCAAATAAAAAGCTCAAAAGCAAGACCTCCAGTACGTCCTCATCGATGATGAACATTCTTTTGATGTGAACAGAACGAGTCAGGATGATCGGCGTGAGAATCATTACCGCAGAGAGGAGCACGTAAATGATGAAATACACGAGCTGCAAAAAAGAGATGTGACGCTTTAGTATTCGCATTGGGTTGTCAATTATTATATGCGGCCGAACTAGTGAATATTGGACAAGGCTGATGAAGGCAGAGTTTCACTCATACGCACATTGTTGTTAAACCGTGTCGAAATGTTTCTCGCGCAGGAAGCCCCCCCTGACTCTATGGCATGTTCTGTATTTTCTTTGACGGACCTATCCAACGTGAGTGAACAATCCATTCATTGGAATTTCGTCCGGAGAGCAAGGCGAGTGCAACCAATGTTGAAAACAATGCTACGAATGGGGAGGAGCGCGGAAGGCGTTGTGGGGAGAGGAATTCGCTAACAGCGTCGGAAATGATCCCTTGATCTCACGGCGATGCCGCAGTTTGACAGCACCGAGCCATGGCTCGATTGTGAAGAGGATTTGGTCGCTGAAAACTTTTTCGGAGGAGACGATGTGCCTGTGGGAGGTCCAGTAGGGACGTGCGTCGAGATTAATGCTCCGATCGGCATGGACTGAAGGGGCGGAGTCGAGCTTGAAGAAGAGTGGCTGACCAAATAGATTCTCGCGACTTAGTATCCCAGGGACCATATAGGCGCCAAGGAGAATCCCAATAATGATGCCACGGAGTGCGGGATTTTTCATACGTTAGAATCTGTAAATGTGAACCGTGCAAAATGTTTAACATGTCAGACTGCAATTTGGTTCCATGGGATGCAAAGACAATCCTAGCTCACGCTATGTGAATCCTTTATTGCCGGATCATTGCGATGTGAGAAGATCACTGCGCCAATCACAAGAAACTTATGGTTCACACCGCAAATGTAATTCATGCATATGTTGCAAAAGCGAGATGAGGGAATGATTCACTTCTCGTAGCTGTTATGACTAATGATGGAGCAACAAGTGCGGAAGGGATTATTTATGATAACTAAACACCGGTCCTTCAATCTCTCTTTGTCCTTGCTGATTGGGGGATTTGTTTTTGCGGGATGCTATACTCGGATCGAAACGTTCAGTGACGGAGGAAATGACGGTGGCAATAACTATGAATATGCAGAGAACGATTCTTCGAGTACACGGAGCGACACAACGGGCAAGAACTACTTCAGCAATGACGACTACCGTTCATTGCAATACAGGGGAGCGTTTGATTACTATTCACCGTCCTGGTACGATTGGGGAGATGGGCTCGAACCTTGGTACGGTGGCTACGACTATCCGTGGGATGCGATGTTGATGTATCCTTATCCGTATTGGGATGGAGGCTATGATGATTACGGATGGGGATTCGGAGTTGGCTACGGCTATGGGTACGGGCGTTATCGCAATCGCGGCTTGCGAGGCTATTCGGGATCACTCCTTGGATCCAGGCGAAGGACAGTTGGGACAACACGCGGCGCAATCAATGCACGTGGGACACTGTCCTCAGGAAACGGGATCGGTTCTTTCCGACCATCAGCGGCTTCGGGCACTGCAACATTGAACACTTCTCGCTTTCGTTCAGCTCAGGAAGTTCCTTGGTGGCAGAGGGCGAAGATGACAGCCGCGAGTTCTCAGTCTCGGGCCGGTGCGGCACAACGGCCGCGCACTTCGGTGAGGAATACCTTCACGCGGTACGGATCAAGAAACGGAAGGGCCCCCGCGAGCTATAGGATGAGCGCGCAATGGATGAATCACTGGATCCGATCGCAGTCTGCTTCCATAAGTGGTTTCGGCGCCGGATCGAGGTCATCGTTCCGCCAATCGTCGCCTCGCAGTTTCTTTCCACAGGGTTCATCTGCGAGAAGCGGAGGTGGACGCAGCGCTGGTGGAGGCGGAGGGGGAAGAGGCAGAGGGAGGTAGAAATGGTTATGGACCACGAAAAGATTCTTGGCATCGGAATCGTTATCAATAAGCAAGCAGCATTAAACCGTTGAATTTATTCTGAAGTCCAATTTGCAGAAGTATTGAAATGCGTAAATCTGGGAATCTCGCATTATGGGAAATTCCAGAATTCGACATCTTGCGGTTCTTGCGATTCTCGGGGCTTATATCGTTCCCGGTCTCCTCTGTTCAAGCGATCTTCTTGGCCGGCCGCTCTTTGTAAAGCTTGACGCCTCACTTTCAGCTGTAAACGACCGCAGCATTGATCTTGATGAACGTCCTTATTGGACCTCTCACCGACACCTCATCTTCTCAGAACACTTTTCCGACGACCAGTCTCTTAATGCGGCCTCGCCGTGGATCAGCGTCGTCACTCCAAGGCGTTTCAGCGAAATCCCACAAGTATTTATTCCGAGTCCCATAGCACTTTTTCGGCCGAATCCTCTTCGTGCGCCCCCTCCTTGCTCGTCCAATGATCTGATTAATTCACCATGTTAATATTTGAAGCCAAAGGAGCGAATGAATATGGAGAAGACAATAATATCCGTTGTCATACTGTTGGTGGTTCTTTCTGTAATGGGGTGCACCACCGAGCGATATGCCGAGTATATGAAGGAGTGCCCGGCGACAATCGATACACCTTCACTGACGAACAAACAGGAGGCTGGTTCCATGTCGCAGGAACGGGAGACTTACTATCCTTCATCGTACAAACTGTTTTTTGCCAACACCGACCCTCCATCAATGATGAAGCATCAGGGCAACGATCACCTTTATCCTTCGTCGTACAGGCTGTTCATGACGTATTCTTCGCCTTCGTCAAGGATGACGAAACAACTCACTTCGTCCTCGTCGCAGGGTAAATATAAAACGTATTATTATTCCTCTGCATACAGGCGACTATTCGCGAATTAGGAGATCAGAATAGTCTGAAATGCACCGAGCCCGACAATGATGTCGGGCTCTTTGTTTTGAAGTAGGCCGATTAGTCTTCATGGGGTGATCATCTGCCCCCCTCAATACACAATTTAATCAGAGCATAGAAGGGTATTAAAAGGGAACTGCACCGCACCTTCAATTCAATAGATGAATGTTCCGACGAGTCTCTTGTTAAATGATCTCTGCATTCGAATGAAACGTGTTCCCCGTTGATGTGAAATCAACATTCACGTTGAACGGTGGATGGGACGTGCCGCGAATGACCCTCCAGCCCTCATCCTTTCCTGGACCTCTTCTGGGATGAAAATGCCAACTTCTGTGTGAGCTACTTGTAGCTGGCACTCCTGATGAAAAAAGTAAAAGTGTACTCATTTACAACATCGTGAACAGACAGGGGCAAAACTACTTGAAAGGATTTACCAAAAAATGCCCGCGATTGAGATTTCAGCTTTCCGAGCGAACCGCTTGCATCAGGCCAAAGCGGGGCTTCATACCATCCGCCGTCCATGTCCCCATAAATGTAATCAACGGGAAATACCAGATCATCGAGCGTCTCATTTTTTGGTATCACAGTGGGCGACTGGAGGTCCCTTTTGTTAATAAACCTTATTCCGGAATGAATGACGTGATAGCGCGATCCTACTTCATTGACATAGGCGGCATCATCCCATAAAACGGTGACGGAAGAATCCGTTTTATTATCAATTGTGAACCCGACACCGTACGCTGAAGGCGACCAGATAATTTTGACGAAGTCATTTTCGAAGCAATATTTTTTTATTCCGAGCGAGTCAGTGTGATAGATTGTTTGCTTGCCATTGGTATCGTTCTTTGGACGAGGAGCGACGGCCTCCGTCAGCATGATATCGTACGTAGCGTAATGCGTTTCGCATCCTGATAGAACGCACAGGAGAATAGATGGTGCTATGAATTTACTGAAAATCTTCATTCCGGTGGTACGGGGGACTCGTCTGTTACCTGCGGCGCCTTGTTTGATCATCATACCTGAATCGTGTTCATTAAAGTAAACCTGAACGCGGACTCAATCGTTTCACTCACCGATCCCCGAAATCGGGGGCAATGCATTCCAACAAAGAGTCGAAGGACCTCCTCCTATGCATGGGCATAGTGCAGCGATTGGTTTGTTCCGTCACATTTTCTTCGCGGACAAAGGTGGAATTCTAATTACTCCAGAAATGATTCTAAGCTGCGCGGGGCGCTGCATAGCGCGATTGAACATTGCCTCCTTCAAGCTCAGATTTCACAAGGTGGATTTGACCCTTCCTGAATGGGAAAACCACTGAATCAAAAAAAAGTCAAAATTTAACTTGACATTAAATCGAAAAAATTGTAACTAACTGGAGCGGTTTAGTACTATCCTATTATTTCAATATTTCCCTTTATTTACAGCTATATTGCGCTAATTGTCCTAATCAAACCGGTTTAGTCTTTTCTTGACCTAATCCTTCATCCGAATTGAACGCGCGGATGTTTCCGTGAACCACAGGTTTCATCTACCTTAAGGGAGGGTTGAACTGTGAATTGGTCAGCAAAAAAGCTTCTCCTTCTTCTTTTTCTAACTCCATCTCTGTTGCTCGCCTCCGGCACACTCAAGGGGGTTGTCCGCGACTCGACGACCGGACAGCCCCTGGTTGCCGCCAATGTTATGTTGGTTGGCACTCCGCTTGGGACGGCGGGGGACATCTCGGGCAACTACACCATTCAAACGATCCCAGCCGGTCATTACAACGCTCGATGTTCCTACGTTGGATACCTCTCGCAGACAATCTCTGTAACAATCAAAGACGACAAAGCTACGGAGTGTAATTTTGCTCTTCTTCCCACAGCGGTGCAAGGCCAAGAGGTTGTCATCACAAGCCAGGCGCTTGGCCAAGCCGCTGCCATTAACCAGCAGCTCACGTCGAATGCGATCGTCAGCGTTGTTTCCGAGGAGAAGATCAAGGAATTGCCCGACGCAAACGCGGCAGAGGCGATCGGTCGTCTTCCCGGTGTTTCGGTTGTCCGGTCGGGCGGGGAGGCGAACCAAATTGTGCTGCGCGGTTTGAGTGAAGATTTGACAACGATCACGATGGATGGAGTTCAACTTTCGGCAACGGATGCTGACTCTCGAGGTGTGGACCTGAGTACAATTGCACAGGCATCTCTCTCGGGGATCACAGTTACGAAAGCCATCACGTCAGACATGGACGGCCAAGCCATCGCAGGTAACGTCAATTTCGTGACAAAAACAGCTCCGGAGACCCGGGTAATACAGGTGACAGCGCAGGGGTCATACGCAGCTCTCACCAACTCTTACAGCCAATATAATTTTAACGGCAACTATGGCGAGCGCTTCTTCGACGATGTGGTGGGGATACAGATCTTTGCCAACGCCGAGCGGCGCGACCGCAGCAGCGAGGACTACAATGTCGCCTACGATCAAACGCTGAACAACTCCACCAAATGGGGGATCAACAGTTTCACCCTTGATTGGACGCCCGAGATACGAACGCGAACGGGCGGCCGCGTGCTGTTCGACTTCAAGACGCCCGATGACGGCGTTATCAAGGTAAACGGCGACTTTAACACCACGCAGCGCCGTTTGTCCCAGATGACCCGCGATTATCCCGTGGAGTCGTCGGAGATTAATTACGACATCCAAGGACAGGACATCAACACAGACATTAGCGCATTTTCTGTCGTGGGCGAAAATAATGTCAGCGATTGGCATGTGAGCTGGAACTTCTCTTTCACGCAGTCGAGCACGGAGCAGCCATACAACTACACCGCGAATTTTGACGAGCCGTCAACCCTCAACGGAAACAACCAAGTAGTTTCGGGGATGCTCGCGGTTCCTCCGTCGTTGTGGCAGGGTCCGTACCAGGCCCTCATTCCGTATTCCCTCAATAATTTCAGCGATGCCTTCCTGCAGTATGGGTACATCCGAACGGAAAGCAACCTCGAATTTCAACGGACCGCGACCCTGGACATCAAAAGGGATTACCTCTTCTCCGACATCAGTGGTGAGTTCAAGTTCGGCGGCAAGTACACCGACCGGTACCACCGGCGCGACAACATGATGGAATTCTCGCCGTACTACAACAGCGCCCAAGTACTGCCGGACATGCTGAATTCGAACGGTCAGATCGTTGCCAAGGACTGGGCGAAATACGGCTTCGGGAATCTACAGGACGCCGGAGGTCTCGTCCTGCTGACGAACTTCTTGACCAGCGGCACACGGAACATCTACGGGTTATACAATTTTGACCCGCTGTTCGACCCGACCTTGATCCGGAACTGGTACGACATCAGTTCCGTCGGCATCACCGCGGATGGAGCGCGAAGAGAATACGCCGACGGTACGGCCGAAGATGGAACTGGGTACACCGCCAATGAAGCCGTGGGTGCAGGCTACCTGATGAATACCCTGAACTTCGGAACGGCGGCGACCTTCATCGCCGGCGTGCGGCTCGAAACGGACGACGACTCGTACACGTCCTACTACACCCCGCAGCCGCTTACAGTCTACTCGGTCTTCAGTGACACTGCAGCAAAACACACCGAGACGATCGTTCTTCCGAATTTCCATTTCATCGTCCGTCCGACGGACTACTTGAACGTCCGCCTTGCCGCCTACGCCGGCATCATCCGCCCCGATTTCAACTACCGGTTGCCGACGTACGTCATCGTTGGCACGGCCCCCTATGTGGACAACGACATGGCCAAGGTCGGAAACACGAACCTGAAAAATGGAGACGCCTGGAACTATGAGCTCAATATTCAAGCTTACGGAAACGATCTTGGGCTTCTTTCATTCTCGACATATTACAAACGGATCAAGAATGAAATCGAGCTTCTGAACGGGTACGAGATCCTCCCCGGCAGCACAACTCCGGCGCAGGTGGGGATGGTATATCGCAACGGTAAGCCCCCCTTCGCCAGTATGTATTTGCTGACCTATCCCTACAATTCCACGTTGCCGACCGAAGTGTGGGGCTTCGAGCTTGAACAGCAAACGAACCTACGGTTCCTCCCCGGCTACCTGCGCGGCCTCACGATGTCGTATAACCTCTCGCTGGTCAAGGATCAGACGTATACCCCCTTTGCGGAAACCAAGTACGACACCGTTATTCTTGCAGGCTTTAAGGTGGCAAAACCATATCTCGAGCTCGCCGAACAAAGGAGCAGGATTGTCAACTCTCCCGAATTCTTCGGCAACGCAGTGCTGGGCTACGACATTGCGGGATTCTCCGTACGGCTGTCGTATTTTTACCAGGGGCAGTACTATAACGGCTTTTCGGTGGACAATCGCTCGAACCCGGTGCAGGACGCCTTCTCGCGCCTGGACCTTGCCCTCAAGCAAAACATCGGGGACCATCTGGCTGTTGGGCTTAATATCAACAACCTGACAGACGCCAGCGAAGGGACGAGCATCCAGAACACGGTCATGAAGTGGACACTGCTGACCTCAAGCATCCGGTACGGCACAACTGCCGATCTCTGGATGAGAGTTTTGTTGTAACCAAAATAGCTTTACTTGTTGTACCGCTGTACTACTAATTCACATTCACTTTTTTTTTGGAGGTTTTATGAAACCAACGTTACGGGTCATGTTTCCCGTGCTGCTGTTGCTCTATCTGGCTACGGCGGCATTCGGTCAGCATACCTTGTTCCTGAAGGCGCCGACAACGGCGACGAACCTGAGCGATATCATCATGGGCGACACGACCGCAAACGGCGCGCGCGTTGACACCCAGCGGGTTTATGTGCTCCAGCGCGGCGGAACGTGGTTCTGGAACAATATCGTTACGAACGCCGGTTGGCCGTTGAATATTGTGGCATCAGATACCGGGGTTGCTGAACAACCACGAGTGTACGCGATGCCCGTTCCTAATGCCACCCCACTCGCCGTGCCGTACCAGTTCGTCAACGTCGAAGGCAATGTCTACGTGAAGGGGATCACGATGGTTGGCTATTTTGACCAGGATACTTCCTATTTGGATAACTATGGCGCCACATACATTCTCTTTCGTTGCGCGACCCCCGGATGGCGGATGGAGTTCGTGGGCAACACTTTCGGCGGAACAAACCAGGCCTTCGCCAGCAACTTCGCGGCGGGCACGACCATCAAGTTCACGGATAATATCCTTGTGAACAGCAACGTTCCCTGGTCGGCAGGCGCAGGCAACGGACGCGTTGTTGATGCGCGGAACATCTCTCTCGACAGCCTTGTGATGATCAACAATACTGTCGCGTACGGCTTTGACAGGGTCATGCGACACCGTTCAAGCGTTGGTCGTATCAACCACATCATTTTCGACCACAATACCGTGTACGAGAACGGCGGCCGCTATGGCCTCTTTACACTAGGCGCGGTTGGATCGGATGTCACAATCACGAATAGCCTGTTCGTCGACCCGATGGCAATGGGCGCCGACACGAACTCACAGCGTCAATACGATTTTATCGAGTCAAACGAGTTCGATGCTCAGGGAAAAGTGGTAATGAGCTGGATCAACTATGCACCGCTCCAAACCGACACGCTTCCCGGCTTTACCCCAACCCAGTGGAAAATTGCCCACAACTACTACTACACTTCACCGTCCCTCACCGCAGCTTGGGATACGGCGCGGGCTGAAGGATGGGATCCTACACTTGGTTTCGGACGTATTCTGTCCGACAGCATCAAAGCCCGGCTAGGGGCGGATACTGCGACCGCGTTCACGGCATTGAGTAATTTCGCATTCAACAAGGTGCCCGCGCCGTTTTCGAATCTCATGCTCTGGTTTGCTGAGCCGACCTCGATGGGCGGCGCTGAAGGCGGAGATGGGAGCGGACTCCAGGCAACGTACCCTGGTTATGACATCCATACGACTCCGTACTATCGCGATACAATGAGCGCCGCCTATTCAACAGCGTCACCGGCGTATACCGGCGCGTGGGGCGGATTCCCGGCGGGCGATCTGAACTGGTACCCGTCGGCGAAAGCCACATGGGCTACCACGGCTGTCAAAGCCGCCAACACCACCGTTCCGAACAAATTCTCGCTCGAGCAGAACTACCCGAATCCGTTCAACCCTTCCACGCAGATCAAATTTAACCTGGGTCAGCCGGGTATGATGAGCTTGAAGGTCTACAATTTGCTCGGTCAGATGGTGCAGGTGGTGGATGAGGGACAGAGAGCGGCAGGTGAGTACACGTACAATGTCGATATGAGCAGGTTCGCCAGCGGAGTCTACTTCTATAGACTTGAGCAGGGCACCAACGTGTTGACGAAGAAAATGCTCCTCCTAAAATAGTTACGAATGAAAAAGCCCAACAATTGTCCGTCGACCATCTTTTGCCATGCGGCGAACTATGCATTGAGAGACCTTGAAACGGGCGCTTCGTAACGCAACGTGAGCGATGCAGGCCAGCAATGGCCTGCATTGTTATTTAAGTACGGATTTCGCACGTGGTGAAGAGCAGATAAATAGTTGCTTCTTGTTTTCCAATCATTACTTTATTGCGTGTTACGTTGACCTTGAAAAAAGAAACGTTTGTTCAACTACGCTGCGCAGAAGTAAAACCAGACAATGATGAATGTGAATAGCAATTCTCTCGCTGTAGTTGCGGCCAGGCCTTTTCGGCGAAGCCTCTTGTGCGCGATTGTCTGTGCGGGAACCGTTGCTGCGCAGATGGTCAGCCCTGATGTTGATAATCCCGCCGAACCGTTTTCGTACTACAGCGCTCCCACCGACGTCATAGGAGTCATGGACGCCGTATCGGGGACGGAGGTGACGCCCGAAGGATACTTGTATACCGGATACGACGAGTTGATGTTCTTCACCGGCAACCCGCCAGAACCCTTTCATCAAAGAGTAAAAACCCTTTTGAACGGCTATTTGCCCGTTGTGGTATACCAGACAGAGAAGAACGGCATTCATTACGAAGTGACGGCGTTTGCCGCGACCCTTGATGGCAATCCCGAAAGCCCTCTCATGAATTTTGTGCGCGTGAAGATTCGCAATGCAGCAAAGGAAGAGCGCACGGCGTTCTGGAGCGCTGGAACGAGATATCAGTGCGAATCAAATACGGAGAGCGGTACAGGCGATCATCGCTTTGTGCGTCCTTTGGAGCGGAAGATCCTGGGCGGCAAATCTCAGGCCGGAGTCTTGTTCAATCCAGACTGGACCTATGAATTTTCCAAAGATGCTTTTCTTCGGTCGGACAGTGTGATCTATCTTTTTCCTGACCTGCCATCATCACGAAAGATGATGACGCTAAGCACGTTCTACAATCGTCCTCAAGACCTGAAGGCACGAAAGATGAAAGTGCTTCCGACAACCCCCGTCGGGATTGTCAGCTGCGCGATTCATTTGGCGCCGGGAGAAGAGAAAGCGCTCGTGTTCAAGATGCCGTATGCTCCTCTCCCTTCGGGAAGCCCGCTCGTCGGCCAGCTTCGCGATGCAGACTTTGAAGAGTATCTTCAGCGGACCGTGAAATTCTGGGACGGGATCCTCGCGAAAGGAATCGATATTGAATTGCCCGAATTGAAGGTCGAGAACACCTTCAAAGCGAACCTAATTTACGACCTTATCGCACGCAACAAGGAAGAAGGGTGCTACATTCAGAAAGTGAACGACTTTCAGTACCACTCCTTCTACCTTCGCGACGCTTCGTTTATCGTCCGGATGTATCTTCTCTCCGGTTATTTCGACATCGCCCGTGAGTGTGTTCAGTTCTTTCCGCGCTGGCAGCAACTGGACGGCAATTTTGTTTCGCAGGGGGGGCAGTTCGACGGTTGGGGCCAGACGATGTGGATCTACGGGCAGTATTACCGGTTTACGCACGACAAGCAATTCGCCAAGTCGGTTTATCCGTATGTCCTTAAAGCGTTTGACTGGTTGGAAAACGCACGCGACCACGACCCGCTTCGGCTCATGCCGCCGACCTCTCCCGGCGACAACGAGGATATCCAAGGACACATCACCGGACACAATTTCTGGGCGCTTGACGGACTGAGGAATGTCATGTCGCTCATACAGGGAGTCGGACCGGCGGCCGATCTCTCACTCTTTCAGGAGCAGTACAACGACTTTTACAGTACCGTTGCTCGACGGCTTCGGTCTGTAACCGCGTCAACCGGAGGATATATTCCTCCCGGACTCGACGGAAAAGTCCCGGCAGGCCAGGATTGGGGGAATATGTTGACACTTTATCCGGAGATGCTCTTCTCACCTTTTGATACAATGGTCACAGCGACGCTCGATTCCACGCGTGCAAAGTACATGGAAGGAATCATGACGTACGGCGACAAGGCGTACCTCCACGACTATCTCACGATCCGTAATACTCAGGCCGAACTTGTCCGTAACGAGCAGGAGAAAGCCGTGAATGAATTGTATTCACTCCTTCTGCATACGAGCTCAACCCATGCAGGATTCGAGTATGCGATCCGTCCGTGGGGGGCAAGAGACTTTGACGGCAACCTCTCTCCTCATGGATGGTTTGCCGCTGAAATCCGTTCGCTCATCAGAAATATGATGGTGCGTGAACAGTCTCAAACCTTCGGTGAACGAGGAGATCTTCACCTCTTTTCCTGCGTATCGCCGGAGTGGGTGAAAAATGGTGAAAGGATTTCTGTCCATCATGCCCCCACGTACTATGGTGAGGTGAATTGTGATCTTGCGTTTGAGAAGGGAAAAGCGCTCCTCACATTGAACAACCGTTGGGACGAGGCGCCGGAGCACCTTGTCCTTCATCTTCCCTGGTTCATGAAAGTTGAATCGGTCGCTGCTGACGGAAAGAAAATGAAGATCAATGATTCTCGGGTCGACCTTCCGCTGAATTCGAAGAGGGTAGAGATCAGGTGGGAAAGGAAATCCAAAGTTCCGGATCTCAGTTATGATGTCGCCGTCAAGTCGTATGAGAAACAATACAGGCAAAAGTACGAAGAGTTTCTGAAAACAGGGAAGTGATGCTTGCTTTTTTGCCGCATCACTTTGAATATCACGGGTAAGCATTAGCGTTTGACTGACTATGACACAACAGATCGAAAATACCGCTTCTGAAAAAGGCGGGCGGCTTGTTTCCCTCGATGTGCTTCGCGGAATGGCAATTGCCGGCATGATGATGGTCAACAATCATGGACCGGGTTCGGAGGTCTATACTCAAATAGAACATGCTCCATGGAACGGATGCACATTTGCTGATTGGGTCTTTCCGACCTTTCTGTTCGTAGTAGGAGTGGCGATGACTTTTTCATTCAGCCGTCGCGCTCATGATGCTTCTCAAAAGAAAGCTCTCTATGGCCATGTTCTTAAGCGCACGGCGGTTCTTTTTCTTCTCGGAATTGTTCTCAATGCGATCTCTTATAACAACTTCCCTTTCTTTTTCCCTTCGACCGTTCGCATCCCGGGAGTGCTGCAGCGCATCGCCGCATGCTATCTCGTTGTCTCTCTGATCCTGTTGAATTGCAAAATACGGGGACAAGCCGTCTGGGCAATTGGATTGGTCGTTGCTTACTGGCTCATGTTGGAATTGATACCGGTTCCCGGCTACGGCGCTGGGGTGCTGCAGCCGGCGGGGAGTTTGGAGTGGTATGTGGATTCACATTTGTTCAAAGGTCACACGTACGTCTATGCACCGACTCCGGGTTTTGACCCCGAAGGTCTTGTGAGTACCATCCCGGCGATCGCAACCACGCTTTTTGGCGCCCTAACAGGTCAATGGCTGCGGTCCGACAAACCTCAAAAGAGCAAAGCGAACTGGATGTTGGCTGCAGGAGTCGTTCTAACTCTTGTCGGTGCAGTTCTTGGAATCTGGATGCCGATCAACAAAAACTTGTGGACGAGTTCTTATGCCGTATTCATGACCGGAATAGACCTCGTGTGCTTCGGGATTCTCTATTGGTTCATTGATATACGCGGCTTTAAGAAGTGGGCGATCCCGTTCGTTATCTATGGCATGAATGCGATCTCGGTGTATTTCCTATCGGATATTGTGGCAAAACTCCTGGCGATCATCGAATGGGAGTCGTCGGGCGCAACGATCTCCCTGCGAAGTTACATCTATCAAAACCTGTTGCTGCAGATCGTCAGCCCCATCAACGCTTCGCTTGTGTACGCAATTTCCTTCATGCTGTTGATGTATCTCATTGCCTGGATTATGTGGCGCCGAAAGTGGTTTATAAAAATTTAGCTGCTGCCCACAAGAGCAAAAAAGTCTCTTTTTTCCGAATTCACTGAGGAGACGGGGATTGTTCATGGATTATACTAAACCGGTTTAGTATATTTTATGTGCCCAACCTGTCTTTCGACTCAGTGAGCAAGAAGTTCAAATGCCTAATACTCGTATGCGCCTGACTATCTCCGATATTGCCAAACTTGCCGGTGTGTCAAAGTCCACCGTTTCCCTGGTGCTGAACAACAAGCCGGGGGTGTCGGAAAAAATACGGCGCGAAGTGCTTGAGGTAATCGAGAAGTACCGCTATAACCCCAGTCAGATCGCACAGTCTCTCGCTGCGCGGGAGACAAGAAGTATCGGCCTTATCATCAAAGAAATCGATAATCCTTATTTCAGCAGACTGATGCGCGGGGTATATGATTCGTGTTCAGAGCTCGGCTATTCAGTGCTTCTGGGAAGTTCGGAACTATCTGCCGGGAAAGAGGCGGAGATCATCAAGACATTGGTCAGCAAACGCGTGGATGGGCTGATCATTTCACCGTTGCAGAGCGAAGGGTCTAATTTTTCCTATCTGATTGACCTCCTGAAAGATAATTATCCGTTGGTCATTCTCGGTATTGTCACCAACTACCCAACCAACGTCGTGGACATCGACAACGCAAAAGCTGCTTATGATGCTGTAAGTTTATTAATTCGCCACGGTCATACAAAGATCGCACACTTTGGCGGTCCGGTTCATTCCGGTCATGGGCAGAGAAGGCTTGAAGGCTACAAGCAGGCGCTGAGTGATCACGGCATTCCGATCAGCAAGAATTATATTGTCGCTGTTGAACCCTACATTCCCGACGGATATCAAGCCGGGAAGCATCTGTTCTCGGGAAATGCCGATCCTCCGACCGCAGTATTTTGTTACAACGACCTCGTTGCGATCGGGCTGATAAACGCTCTGACCGACCTGGGGGTTGATGTCCCGGACGATGTTTCTGTGATGGGCTTCGACAATATCGATTTCGGCGAGTACGTCAGAATACCCCTCACGACGGTTCAAATGCCGGCATACGAAATTGGAAAAGCTGCAGCGAGTTTATTGGTAAAGCAGATCAACAGCCCTTCAACCCCCCTCGTCGAGCGCGTCATCCTTGAACATAAGATCATCGAAAGACACTCCATCGCAAAAAGATCCGGGCAAAATTTTCGAGTGGACGATCTTACTGAGAAGACGGCGCCCGGCGACGGAACGGACGCGAAGGGTAGAATCCGGCAAGCGGACGCTACAGGGAAGAAATAATAGCCGCGTTCTTTACGCGGATCATACGATTGTGCTGGCTTCCGCGTCACAGTTCCAGCCGGCAGATAATTTCGACGCGACGACATACATGCGCGCATGATGATTCGATAACATGAAAAGGCCTCCCATTGCGATCCTTTCTCTCATCGCGGCGTTGAATTTCGGTGCAGGAGACAGATCTACCACCACGCAGAGTTCGCTTGCCGACGTCGTCAACCCGCTCATTGGAACGGCGCCCTCTCGCACCATCAGCGCATTACGGCACGGGGAAGGGACTGAAAATAACGCGCAAGTGATTCCGGAAGTCACCGTACCGTTCGGTATGACAAATTGGACCCCACAAACGAGAGTGACCGAAGCGAAATGTGTTGCGCCGTATTATTATAGTGACACACTCATCTCGGGATTTCGGGGTACCCACTGGTTGAGCGGTTCTTGTACGCAGGATTACGGGAGTTTCACCCTCATGCCCGTCACCGGCAGCGTGAACTGCCTCACGGAGAAACGCGCTTCACGCTATTTCCACGACAACGAGATCTCAAGTCCGTATTATTACAGCGTGTTCTTGGAGAAATACAATATCCGAACAGAGATCACAGCGACGACGAGATGCGGGCTGTTGAGATTCACGTTCGGCCGATCTGATCGCGGTACCATTTTCATTGAACCCAATAGTGATTTTGGAGAAGGTTCTCTCGTCATCATCCCCGAGAAGAAGGAGATCGTCGGATTTAACCCTGTCCATAGAATCTACCAGGGATGGGGGAAAAGAGCGGGGTTTTGCGGATATTTCGTCGCGCAGTTCAGCCGGGGCTTTGCATCGTACGGTGTCTATCACGATTCAACCAGGCAAACTGGCAACCGTGAAATTTCGAATCTGAAAAAGAGCGGCGGTTTTGTCTCGTTCGCGCTCGCTCCGAGCGAGAATATAACCGTCAAGATCGGAACATCGTTTACGAGTGCGGAAGAAGCGAGAAAGAACCTGGAGCGGGAAACCAATGGTTTGGATTTCGACGCGGCGAAAGAGAGGCTGAAAACAAGGTGGGATGCCATGCTCTCAAAGGTGCAGGTGCGCGGCGGTTCGATGAAATCCCGAACGAACTTCTACACTGCGCTGTATCACGCCTTCATTCTGCCGAGAACGTATAACGATGTTGACGGATCGTATCCAAGCTTTGCAGGAGGGGATTCGATCTGCAATTCCGGCGATCATACATATTATTGTGATTTTTCATTGTGGGATACCTACAGGGCATTGCATCCCCTTTTCAACCTCGTGATACCGGAGATCAATGCCGATATGGTCCGATCGCTGTTGTTGAAGGCAGAGGAGGGAGGCTGGCTTCCGATATACCCCTGCTGGAACAGTTACACTGCTGAAATGATCGGAGATCACGCCATCTCGGTCGTTGCCGACGCATACGTCAAGAATGTAGTGACGCTGACTGAAAAGGATTATTCGTATTTGAAAAAAAATGCGACGGAGACTCCAAACGAGTACCGCGAATACTTAGACGGCAAAGGGGTCCGGGCGCTACGATCGTACATCAAGTACGGTTTCATTCCCCTGGAAGACAGCGTGAATGAATCTTTCCATCGCGGAGAACAAGTGTCGCGCACGCTTGAATACGCGTACGATGATTTCGCGCTCAGCCAGATCTCGAAGAAAATGGGGAAAGAAGACGACTACACATATTTTCTTGAAAGATCCAGGAACTACAGGAACGTCTATGATGCTCGGGTCGCGTGTGTTTCCGGAAGATCTATTGACGGAACATTCACTAAAGATTTCAGCCGAACGGCCCGCATGCCCTACATCACCGAGGGGACGCCGGGGCAATATTTGTGGTATGTGCCGCAGGACGTCATTGGCTTAATGAGGCTCATGGGGGGAAAAGAAAAATTCAACGAGAGCCTAGATCAGTTTTTCGCAAGTGGTCAATACTGGCACGGCAACGAACCGGATCAGCAGGTGCCGTTTTTGTATGTTTACTCGGGCGAACCATGGAAGACCCGGAATGTTGTGCGGCAAATTCTCAATGAAGAGTACGACAATACCCCGGGGGGCTTAAGCGGAAACGACGACGCGGGCCAGATCTCTGCCTGGTACATTTTTGCATCGCTTGGCATGTACCCGGTATGTCCGTCGAGCCAAGAGTATGTATTGACCGCTCCCGCATTTGAAGAATCGGTTGTGGATCTCCCGGAGGGCAAGAAATTGATCATACGTGCGAAAGGGGCCTCCGAGGGGACGAATCATGTCAGCGCAATTCATTTCGGCCAAACATCCGTGGAGAATTTCCAACTCAGCCATTCAGACCTTGTCCATGGAGGGGTCCTGGAATTTACCATGGCGCGCGATCCCGGTGCCGAAAATTAATTGGCCGGCCGTGGGTGGAACTCATACGTCTGTGTGAAAGAAAGAACGCTCGTGAAACGAAAGACAATAGAATTACTTCGTGAGGCTTACGGGAAATATGGAATAGCTGCTTTTAACGTTTTCAACGCTGAGCAGATTCACGGAGTTTTCGCAGGCGCTTCGCAGTCCGCCCGGCCGGTGATTCTTCAGATCACTCCGGTTGCTCAGGGTTACATGAACGAGAAATTCCTGGAGGCAATGATAAACGCGGCGCATGAGGTCTATGGTCATGTGGAGTTTTCCGTTCATCTGGACCACGGAAACTTCGAATCTTGCAATCGTGCGATCGAAACGGGATTCTACGATTCTGTCATGATCGATGCTTCGGCCGAACCTTTTGAAAAAAACATCCGGATAACTTCTCAGGTAGTACAGCGGGCACACGAGGCGGGAATTGCCGTCGAAGCCGAATTGGGGATATTGGGGGGCAAAGAAGATGAAAACACGCAAGGTCCGGAGAAAGGGAGGTACACCAACCCCGATCAGGCCGCGGAATTCGTCGGCCGGACCAACTGCGACAGTCTTGCGGTCGCTGTCGGGACGAGCCACGGCGCGTACAAGCTCGAAGGCGAGGAGGGGCTGAATTTTTCGATCCTCGAACGGATTCAGACGCTCCTTCCGCGGTACCCTCTCGTCCTGCACGGCGCCTCGGGAGTCCCGCTCGATGAAATCTCCCGCATCAACGATGCTGGAGGGAAATTGAGCTCCAAAGCGAGAGGAATTACCACTGAACAACTCTTAGAAGCCGTTCGGCACGGCATCACGAAGGTAAATGTTGCAACCGATGCGAGGCTTCTCTGGACGAGAGTTCACAGGGAATTTTTTAAAGGATCCCCCGAATTATTCGATCTTGTTTTGCCGGGAAGAATATACATGGAGGAATTGAGAAATTTCGTCAGACAGAAATGTGAATCATTAATTTTAGAAAACCATGAAAATTGATCCGAAGTGTAAATTGCTGGTTCATCCGGACCATGGAGGATCTCGCGGCTATCATGAAATTCCGGCACAAACAGCCGGCTGGAATTATCTGAGTTTCGGTGCTCGCCGGATGAAAAAGGGGGAGCGATGGGAGCACGGCACCGGTGACGACGAATTATGCGTGGTTCTGCTGGGTGGAAAGTTCACGCTCTCGTCAAAATGGGGGAAATGGAGCACCGAAAAGGGACGCGCAAATGTCTTCAGCGGACTTCCGCATGCCGCGTACTTCCCTCCTGAAACCGAATTCATCCTTGAAGCAGCAAGCGCCGAAGTCGACATCGCATTCGGTTATACAAAAGGGGATGCGCAGTTTCCTGGGCGACTCATAACGCCGGAGGATGTACAGGAGCTAGGCATTGAATTCCGCGGCGGGGACAATGCCTCCAGGCAAATCAATTCGATTCTCCCCCCCGGCTCGGCCTGCCATCGTCTGGTCTGTGTTGAAGTGTATACCCCTTCGGGAAACTGGAGCTCGTATCCTCCGCACAAACACGATGTCCGCACGTTTGACCAAAAAGGAGCTCTTGCGGAAGCCCAACTGGAGGAGGTCTACTTCTATAAATTCGACAAGCCTCAGGGATTTGCGATCCAAAAAATATACACGGATGACCGGAGTCTCAATGAACTGGCGGAGCCCCATTCGGACGACGTGGTTCTTGTGCCGAAAGGATACCATCCGGTTTCAGCCGCGTTTGGGTACAACGCGTACTATTTGAACTTTTTAGCCGGGACCGATCAGTCACTGGCTAAAAGCGACGACCCCGATCACGAATGGATTTACGGGACCTGGAAAAGCATGGATCCCCGGATACCTCTTGTCACCTTGGGGATGAATAAATGAAGGCAGCTTTTCTATGAAAAAATATGATGTGATAACGTACGGCCGCTCCTCGATCGACCTGTACAGCAACAACATCGGAAGTCCGTTTGAAGAGATCAAAGAGTTTGGAGCATTTGTCGGCGGATCGCCGCTGAATATTGCCGTCGGCGCGAAACGGCTTGGATTACATTCAGCCCTGCTCACCGCTGTGGGGGATGACATGGTGGGAAAATTCGTACTGAATTTTCTTCGCACCGAAGGGGTCGAAACAGCGTTCATACCGGTCAAGAAAAATGCCCGGACAAGCGCCGTCATCCTGGGAATTCAGCCTCCGGATAATTTCCCGCTGGTCTATTACCGCGACAACTGCGCCGATTCCAAATTGAATATCGACGATGTCGTGAGGGCGGATATCGCCGGCGCACGTTTGCTGGAAGTATCCGCCACCGCGCTGAACGTCGAACCGAGCCGGTCGGCGGCATTCTTCGCGGCGGAGCAAGCGCTTGAAAACGAAGTGCCGGTGCTGATCGACCTGGATTTCAGGGCCGATCAATGGCACGATCCGCGCGCCTACGGCGTCACGGCCCGCGCGTTCCTCAACTACTGCAGACTGGCAATCGGTACGGAAGAGGAAATTCTCGCGACCATGGTCAAAGACCCTTCACAGATAAAGATCACGAATCAGCAGATTTCCGCCCCCGAGATCACCGGAAGCATCGATGAAGCGATCAAGGCGATCCTCAAGAGCAGTGTCGAAGCCCTGGTGATCAAGCGCGGTGCGAAGGGTTCATCGGTCTTCCTTAAAGACGGTAGCGTTATTGATGTGCCGGGGTTCCGTGTCGATGTCGTGAACATTCTCGGAGCGGGAGACGCATTCGCGGCCGGCTTCATGTACGGTTTCCTGCACGGCTGGGATTGGTATCGATGCTGCAGGCTTGGTAATGCCTGCGGCGCTATCTTAGTGACGAAACACGGGTGCGCCAACTTTAATCCGACGTTCCAGGAAGCAACGGACTTTATAGAATCCAACGGAGGTTTCTAAATGGAAACGATCCGATTGACAGCCGCGCAGGCGGCGATCAGATTTCTTAAACACCAATACGTTGAACGCGACGGCGTCGAAAATCAATTTTTCGCCGGATGTTTCGGGATTTTCGGCCACGGGAATGTCGCCGGGATTGGGCAAGCGCTTCAGCAGAACAAGGATTTTAGATACTACCAAACCCGCAATGAGCAGTCGATGGTACACACCGCTGCCGCATATGCAAAAATGAAAAATCGATTGAGCACCTTCGTCTGCACCTCCTCAATCGGCCCTGGTGCCACGAACATGATCACCGGCGCCGCCGCCGCGACGATCAACAGACTGCCGGTGCTCCTTATCCCGGGGGACATTTTTGCTGCGCGAAACGTGTCGCCGGTTCTTCAGCAGCTCGAAAGCTCCGGAATGCAGGATATTTCAGTCAACGATTGCTTCAAGCCTGTCGCAAAATATTGGGATCGGCTCTCTCGGCCTGAACAACTGATTACCTCGCTCCCCGAAGCAATGAGAGTTCTTGTCTCACCGGCTGATACGGGGACCGTGGTTCTCGCGATCCCGCAGGATGTTCAGGCGGAAGCATTCGATTTTCCTCTCCAGCTCTTCCGCAAGCGTGTGTGGACGATCCCGCGAATTCGCCCCGACCGCGAAATGATAAGAAGAGGAGTTGAGCTCATCAGAAATTCAAAGAAGCCTATGATCATTGCCGGCGGCGGAACGATCTACAGCGGCGCTGAAAACCTCCTCAGAAAGTTCATCAAGGAAACCGGCATGCCGGCCGCAGAAACGTTCGCGGGGAAAGGCGCACTCCCGTACAATTTGCCTGAAAATGTCGGAGCGATCGGCGTCACCGGAACGCTGGGGGCGGTTGCAATGTCAAGAGAAGCAGACCTTGTGATCGGCATCGGCACTCGCTATACCGATTTTACGACGGCTTCTAAGACCGCTTTTCAGAATCCTGAGGTGAGATTCATCAATATCAATGTTGCCGAGTTTGACGCGTATAAGCATTCGGCGCTGCCAATGGTCGGGGACGCGCGAGTTTGTCTCGAAGAAATTATAGATTTGCTCGGAAATTACAAGGTCAATGAACAATGGCATCAGAAAGCAGCCGCCTTCAACTCGTCGTGGGATGAAAGAGTCAGCGCTTATTATAGAGAGAAGGGGGAGATGCCGGTCACTCAATCTGAAGTCGTGGGGGCGGTCAACGACTTCTCCGGTCCCAGGGATGTCGTCCTCTGCGCTGCAGGGAGTTTGCCGGGTGACCTGCACAAGCTCTGGCGGACGAAGGACAGTAAATCGTTCCATTTGGAATACGGTTACTCGACAATGGGATACGAAATAGCTGCGGGTCTTGGAGCGAAAATGGCTTGCCCGGACAGAGAAATCTACGTCATGGTTGGCGACGGCAACTACCTGATGAACAACCATGAAATAATTACTTCCGTCCAGGAAGGTATCAAAATCACGATCATCCTGCTGAATAATAACGGTTTCAAAAGCATCGGCTCGCTTTCGGAATCGGTCGGCAGCCAACGGTTCGGAACGGAATACAGAATGCGGAACCGGACGACGGGCGAATTGGACGGCATGCAGCTGCCGGTCGACTTCGCGGCGAATGCACGGAGTCTCGGGGCACAGGTCATCGAAGCAGATACGATCGCCTCCCTTCGGAAAGGCCTCGAACGCGCGAAGCAATCCGATCGCACAACGGTCATTTGCATCAATACCGATTTGAAAAAAGGAATAGACGGTTATGCCTGGTGGGATGTCGCGGTTGCAGAAGTGTCGGAAATGGACTCTGTCAAGGAGGCGCGCCGGATATATGCGGAGAACAAGAAAACGCAGAACTACTACCTTTGATAAAAAGAGATGAAGACTCTCAAGAACTACATTGACGGGAAGTGGATCGACAGCACGTCGAGCGATCGCATTGCCGTAGAAGACCCCGGCACCGGAGAGATGATCTGGCAGGTCCCGCGCGGCAACGAAGAAGATGTCGAACTCGCAGCAAGAGCGGCCGCACGCGCATTCAATCCCTGGAGAAATGTACCGGCAGAAAAGAGGATTCAATACCTCTTCGGAATGAAGGCGGTGTTGGAGCGAAACGCCGATGAGATCGCGACGATCTGCACGAGAGAATGCGGCAAAACCTTCGCCGAATCAAAAGCTGAAATTGTAAGGGCGGTCGAAAACGTCGAGGTGGCATGCGGGATACCTCTGTTGATGCAGGGGGAATTCTCGGAAAACATTTCAACCGGCATCGACGAATTTGTGATCCGCCAGCCTTTGGGAGTTGCAGCCTGCATTACTCCGTTCAATTTCCCCGTGATGATCCCTTTTTGGTTCTTTCCGTACGCGATCGCATGCGGCAACACGTACATCGTGAAACCTTCGGAAAAAGTGGCGGGAACGATGTCGCGTATTTTTGAGATCCTTGAAGAGGTGGGGCTGCCTAAAGGCGTACTGAACCTGGTGCACGGCGCGAAGGAGACCGTCGACGCTATCTTGCATCATGACGAGATCAAGGCCGTCAGTTTTGTTGGGTCCACAACCATAGCACGATATGTGTACGCAAAAGGAACCGAGAATGGCAAGAGAGTACAGGCGCAGGGAGGGGCGAAAAACCCCTTGGTTGTCATGGGTGATGCGGACCCTAAAACCACCACTGGGATTATTGCGGACAGCGTTTATGGCTGCGCCGGGCAGCGATGCCTGGCAGCTTCAACGGTCATCCTTGTGGGAGATGCCGTGGAAAAGTTCAAGGATCAGCTTGTTGAGGCAGCCAGGTCCAAGGCGACGTGGTATGGACTCGACAAGAAAGCACAGATGGGGGCGATCATCACCTCGGAGAGCAAGAACAGGATTGAATCGATCATAGAAGAGGCAAAGAACAAAGGGGCTCACGTTTTGGTGGATGGAAGGAATACCTCGATCGCCGGTTTCGAGAAGGGGCACTATATCCAGCCGACCATCATTGAAGAGGCCCCTCCGGACTCCGCTGCGGCCATGACTGAAATTTTCGGCCCTGTGATGAACTTGAAATATGTGGAGACTCTCGAGGATGCCATTGACTTCATCAACCAAGGGAGGTATGGAAACGCTGCCTGCATCTTCACAACAAGCGGATCGGCGGCCCGCAAGTTCAGGAGTGACGTGTTGGCCGGAAATGTCGGAATCAACATTGGAGTTCCGGCCCCGATGGCGTTCTTCCCCTTCAGCGGCTGGAAGGAGTCGTTCTTTGGCGATCTTCATGGGCAATCGAGGCACGCGGTAGAATTTTTCACTCAGACAAAAGTAGTTATTGAACGCTGGCATGAAGAATGGTCTAGAAAATTTTAAATGAACGTGAACGAAAGACATCAATGGCAATGATCAGCATAGCGAACGCACCTTGCTCGTGGGGTGTGCTTGAATTTGAACTTGAAGGAAAAGCGCCTGCCTACGACCAGGTGCTCGATGAAATAAAGGAAACAGGATACGACGGGTCAGAACTCGGCGACTGGGGTTTTATGCCGTCACAACCTGCGCGGCTGCGGTCCGAGCTTGAGAAGCGGGGATTGAAGATGGTCGGCGCTTTTGTCCCCGTGTTATTGAAGGACGAAAAGAAGCACAAAGCGGGGGTCGAGACCGCAGTGCGAACGGCATCGTTAATGAAGGACGCCGGGTATCGCGATGCGTTCATCGTTCTGGCCGACGAGAACGGAACGATACCCGTGCGCACGAAGAATGCGGGGCGCATCACCCGCGAATTAGCTCTGACGGAAAAGGAGTGGAAAATTTTCTGCGATGGCGCTGAGCGCGTTGCCCGGCAAGTGAAAAAAGAAACGGGATTGCGGACCGTCTTCCATCATCATTGCGGCGGGTATATTGAGACGCCCGATGAGGTGGAGATCCTGATGAACTCTACCGATCCCGATCTGCTCGGATTGGTACTCGATGCCGGGCATTACAAATTTGGCGGAGGAGACCCAATTCTGGCCTTAAAAAAATACGGCCGCCGTATCTGGCACGTTCACTTCAAAGACTGCGACGATCGAATCGCCGCCCTGGCTCGGCAGAATACATTGGACTATTTTGAATCGGTCAGGCATGGAGTATTTTGCGAGCTTGGAAAGGGATCCGTCGATTTTCCTGCGATCGTTCAGCAACTGCAGCGGACGATGTATGAAGGCTGGATCGTGGTCGAACAAGATGTCCTGCCCGGCATGGGCAACCCCAAAGTATGCGCGCGGCGTAACCGTGAGTATATCAAATCACTCGGACTATAAATTCAGAAAAACCTGGATATCATGATGAAGAAAATTCAAATAGGCGTACTTGGCATCGGGCGCATCGGAAAAGTTCACGCCGAAACCATCGCCCGAAGCATTCCCGAAGCAGAAATTGCGGCGATCGCAGACGTCAACATTGAGGCGGCACGGTCGTTCGCTGAACGTCTGTCGATCAAGTCAGTGTTCGGCGATTCCCGGCGCGTGATCGACAACCCCGACGTCGACGCGGTATTGATCTGCAGTCCTACCGACACCCATGCTCGGTATATCGTCGAAGCGGCGAAAGCGGGGAAGCACATCTTCTGCGAAAAGCCGATCGATCTTGACCTGGCGGCCATCGAAAGGACGTTGGACGTGGTGGAGAAGTGCGGCATCAAACTTATGGTCGGATTCAACAGACGATTCGACCCGAATTTCAAGAAGATCAAGCAGATGGTCCTCGACGGGAAGATCGGTGAACCGCATATCCTGAAGATCACTTCGAGAGACCCCGCTCCCCCTCCGCTGGAATATATTGCTGTATCGGGGGGAATGTTTCTCGATATGACGATTCACGATTTCGACATGGCCCGTTTCATTGTCGGCAGCGAAGTCGACGAAGTGTTTGCAGTGGCGGATGTTAAAGTCGATGAGGCGATAGGGCGGGCCGGAGATGTGGATACCGCAGTGATCACGCTGAGGTTCAAGAACGGAACTCTCGGCGTCATTGACAACAGCCGGCGTGCTGTGTATGGCTATGATCAGCGGGTTGAAATTTTCGGCTCGGAAGGCATGGTCAAGGTGGATAATAATGCTCCCGATAACCACGATTATTACAGCAGAGACGGAGTTCATTCTTCCCTTCCTCTGAATTTTTTCATGGACCGGTACACCGAGGCCTACGCGAACGAGATCAAGGAATTCTGCCGATGCGTCGCGCAGGATCAGCCGGTGAGCGTAGGGGGAATGGACGGGTTACTCTCGGTCGCGATCGGCATGGCGGCAAAGAAATCGCTTGCCGCCAAAAGGCCGGTGAAGGTCTCCGAGGTATACCGAGACTCGAAGTGAGAGCGGCCTAAATGATGCCCCCAATAAATGATGCGGTATGGTTAGCATGTGTTCGGACCTCATGATAGGCTGTCAGCGGCTGAGCAAAGATGTTGTTCGGGTCTCTATTTTCATTGCCTTCTTTGTCGCAGGCGCATCGGCACAGACGCTCACCACGTATGTTGATCCTTTCATTGGCTCCGAGGGAGAGGGACATGTTTTTGTCGGACCGTCGTGTCCGTTCGGTATGGTGAAGCCGGGGCCTGACTGCGACCTCAATGCTAACAGCGGGTATGTCTCCGACACGTTACGGCCCATTTTTGGGTTCAGCCAGGTGCATGTCAGCGGAACCGGAGGAGGACCGAAATACGGCAATATTTCAGTGATGCCTTTCAACGGAGACCTCGATTCGCTGTCCCAGGAATCTCCTCGAACAGAAGAAACGGCGCATGCCGGATACTACGGCGTCAGACTCAAAAGATGGAACATCAATGTCGACCTGACGGCATCTCATAGTGTAGCCTTCCATCGTTATACATTTCACGCAAAAAGCCGGCATGGAATTAAAATTGATGGCGGCTTTTTCCTTGGCGAAAAACCGATTCCTGATTCGCGGGAAGCCCAGCAATTTGTCGGGTCGGAAATTCAAATTCTGAATGACTCTACTATCGCAGGCTACAGCAGAATACGAGGGGGCTGGAACAACGGAAAAGCCTATACTGTCTATTTTCAGGCAGTCTTTGACCATCCCTGCACAGGATACGGAACTTGGAAAGGCAAGGAGATTTGTCCGCGGGTGAAAACGCAATTCGATTCGGGGGAAAAGACGGGCGCTTTCTTTTATTTTGACGGCGCGGAGAACGAGGTCATTCAAATGAAGATCGGCGTATCTTTTGTAAGCGCCTTGAAGGCCGCGCATTCGATAACAGAGGAAGCGCCGCGCTGGAATTTCGATGCATTGTTGGAGCGGACCGACAGTACATGGGAACGGCTGTTGCGGAGGATCGAAATAGAAGCCTCATCAGATCAGAAGAAAATGTTTTATACTGCCCTGTACCACACGATGCTGATGCCTGTCGATCGATCGGGGGAGAATCCCCTCTGGGTCTCCTCTGAACCTTACTACGACGATTTCTACGCGATCTGGGATATCTATCGATCTTCTCTTCCTCTGATTACGCTGATCGACCCCGGCCGGGAAACCGACATTGTCAACGCCCTTCTCAATATTTACAAACATGACGGGTACATGCCCGACGCAAGGAGCGGCAACTGCAACGGCAGAACTCAGGGAGGTTCGAACGCTGACGTTGTGATCGCAGACGCATACGTGAAAGGCCTCAAGGGAATCGATTATAGCCTTGGATTGAAGGCGTTGTTAAAAGACGCAACGATCCCCCCGGGGGACAACGAGGAAAAAGAGGGACGCGGCGGATTGGCGGACTATAACACCATTGGCTACGTGTCGAACCGGTACGCTCGAGCAGGCAATAGAACTGTCGAATACGCCTATGACGATTTCTGCATTTCTGAAGTTGCCAAAGGATTGGGCAGAATGAAGGAGTATCAGCAATATCTCAAACAGTCCGGCAATTGGCAGAACCTGTGGAGAGATGTTGACGACCACGGGGCGCATGGCTTCATCATGCCAAAAGACGTCTCCGGACATTGGGTCGACAGCATTGAATGCGATGGACAGAGCGGCACCTATGTCCGGTATACACCTTTGGCTCAGGAGTGGCCGAAATGCGTCTGCTGGTGGTGCGGTTTTTTTTATGAAGGCAATTCGTGGGAGTATTCTCTTTTTGTTCCGCAGGACGTACAGGGGCTCATCGTCAAGACAGGGGGGACAGATGCATTTCGATCGCGATTGGATACATTCTTCGATAACGGGTATTACAACGTGAGCAACGAGCCCGATTTCCTCACACCGTGCCTCTATCATTGGGTAGGAAGACCTGACGTCAGCAGCCAGCGTATCAGGTCCATTATCGACACGTGCTATAACAGCTCTCGAAGCGGGATCCCGGGCAATGACGATTCGGGGGCAATGTCGTCCTGGCTCGCGTTTCACATGATGGGATTGTATCCAAATGCCGGACAACCGTACTACCTGATCACAGCCCCTTTTTTTCCGAGAGTGGCCTTGCACGAAGAAGAGGGGGGAACGTTCACGATCATAGCTCGGAATCTCTCTGAGAAAAATTTATTCATCCAATCGGCGACCTTGAATGGCAGGCCATTCAATCAAGCGTGGATCGGTCATCGGGAGATCCTGGAAGGGGGAACATTGACCCTCGAGATGGGGGCACGGCGGTCACACTGGGGAGAAACAATATCCCCTCCCAATCCGGAATGATCATCGTGAAAACCCTTGACATAACCACATACGGAGCGATCGGCGACGGCAAAACAGACAATGCCCTCGCTATCCAAAAAGCAATCGATGACTGTTCACGGTCAGGCGGCGGAATCGTGAGCGTACCTGAGGGGCAAACATTTTTGACCGGGCCTTTCAATCTCAAATCGTTCGTCAACCTTCGCGTCGAAGAAAATTCAACCTTGCTGGCAAACCCGGATGAATCTGTGTACACGAAGAGCGCCTTCAGAGAGAATGTGGGCGAGGGGAGTATCTGGATAGGCGCTGAGAACGCGAAAGAAGTGACCATCAGCGGAAAAGGCGCCATCGATGGCAACGGCGCCGCCTTCATGGGGCCCGAGGAGAAAGCGGCGTACGCACTCAAGCCATTCGTTACTTTTGACCGGCGTCCACATGTATTCACTCCCGTCCATTGTACCGGGCTCTCCATCCACGATGTTACGTTCAAGAATTCCGCGTATTGGTGTCTTCACCTAGTCGGTTGCAGCAACGTGAACATCGCCGGAGTAAAGATCTACAATGACCTGAAAATCAGGAACTCCGACGGCATAGACCTGGATCACTCCTCAAACGTCCTTATTAAGGACTGCGATATTGAATCCGGCGACGATTGTATTTGCTTCAAAACGAGAAGGGAATACGCCGAATACGGGCCGACGGAGCATGTGGTAGTATCTGGTTGCTTCCTCACCTCGACTTCGTGTGCGATCAAGTTGGGGAGCGAGAATGTCGATGCGATCCGAGATATCCTTGTGCACGATTGTACCATTCGGTCCAGCAACCGAGGGATCGGCCTCCAAAATAGGGATGAGGGGCGCATGCAAGACATCAATTTTAAGAATATTTCAGTGGAAGGAAGATTATTTGACGACGTTTGGTGGGGGAAAGCCGAACCCATTTCTGTCACCGCTTATAAAAGAGCGGCAAGCAAAGGGAAGGACGCCAACGTCAGGTTTGCCAAAGGGCAAACAGAAGGAAACGTCGGCGCAATTTCCCGCGTGACGTTTTCAGGGATCACGTGCAGAAGCGAAAACGGGATCTTTGTCGGCGGAGAGAGCGACAAGGTCCATGGGATCGAATTTTCAGACGTTCATCTTCAAATTTCAAAGACCACGAAGTTTGCCGGCGGCGTGTACGACCTGCGCCCCTCGGATACCGTAGGGATTCTTCAAGCTCCCACCGCCGGGTTTTACTTATTGAATGCAAAAGAGGTTTCCTTAAAAAACTGTTCCGTTCATTGGGGAGAAAAGAAAACGCCGTACTTTAAGCACGCCCTCTATGCTTCAGAAGTTGCCGGCCTGCGCGTCGATAACTTCGCTGGGAACGGAGCACAGGACGGCATCAAAGCGATTCAGTGCGACAGGTGCGAAAGCCTGCAGCTCACCTAGAAGAATAAATCAGCCATGTTTGGTCTTCGATTCCTTGACCTTCTCGTGATCGCCGCCTACTTCGGGGCGATCATAGCAATCGGTATTCGATCGGCGTTGCGAATAAAAAACCAGGAGGACTATCTTCTGGGAGGGAGAAAATTCGGAAAGCTGATCCAAACATTTGCAAGTTTTGGACAGGCGACGTCGGCGGACCAGCCCGTGGGGGTGGCAACTACAACTTTCCACAACGGAGCGTCCGGCGCATGGAGTGCGCTTCTGCTGGTATTCTTTACGCCGGTGTTCTGGATAACTTCCCCGTGGCTCCGCAGGATGAGACTGTTGACGATGGGAGATTTCTATGAGGAGCGTTATGGATCAAAAAAGATGGCAGCAACGTACGCTCTCATTGCGACGTTCGGGATGATGGGTTTGCTCTCCGTCGGTTACACGGCAATGAGCAAGACCGTGCTGGCAATTACCCCGAAAAGCGTCGCCGAATACAGCGCTCAGGAACGGCGGGAGTATGACCTTGCTCAGGAGATGAACGGACTGGAAAACAGAGACTTCAATCTGCTCACCGAGGCCCAACAAGCCCGGCTTCATGAATTACGGCTGCTGAATCCGCAAGGATTTTTTTCGTACAACAGTGAAGCGCTGCTTGTGTGGATCGTTTGCGTCATAACGATCATGTATGCCGCGACCGGAGGGCTGGAAGCTGCCTTTTACACCGACATGCTTCAGGGCTCGTTCATCATCGTTTTATCCGTCATCTTGATCCCGTTCTCCTGGTCGAGAATTTCCCGCATATACGGGGACGGTAATATTCTGTCCGCTCCGAAAATACTTCACCAACATTTGCCGCAGTCGTTCTTCGAAATATTCGGCTCCCCCTCGCTGATCGATTTTACCTGGTATTTCATCATTGCCGCCTCCTTGGTCGCAGGAGTCACCGTCGTCACGCAGCCCAATCAACTTGTGACGAATGCGGCGGCAAAGGACGAGCATTCGGCTCGAATGGGATTCGTCACCGGCGTGTTCATGAAGCGATTTTGCACGATCCTCTGGGCTGTTGTTGGCCTTGCCGCGACGTTATTGTATACGGGGAAAGTCCAGGATTCCGATCTGATCTGGGGGTACGCCACCCACGACCTCTTGGGACCTGTGGGGTTCGGATTGATCGGACTGATGGTGGCGTCGATGATGGCTGCGCTCATGTCTGCCGCAAGCTCCCTGATGCTCACGGTCTCCGGCTTGTTACTTCATAATATCTACCGGCCTCTGGTCCCGGGGAAGAGCGAGAAACACTACGTCTGGGCCGGCAGAATGTTTGGCGGATTGTTTCTGATCGGAGCGGCGATGATCGCGCTCCAGTTCAACGATGTCTTTGAACTCCTGAAATTTATCTGGTCATTTTTTGTTATCTTTGCGGCGGCGTTTTGGCTCGGATTAAAATGGCGGCGCGCAACGCGTGTGGCGGCATGGTCTTCCATCGTGTCGACGCTCTTCATCTTTTACATCATTCCGCTGGCAGTGCCCTCGGCATTCCCTTCGTTGCGGACAAATACGTGGATGCTTCTTGAAACCCATCCATCGCCGGTAACGCGTTCGTATGCCGCGAGTGAGTCGGATGTTGAGCTGAGGAATAAGGAGAGGGCGAATTGGGAGTCATTGGACCCTGTACATAAGGCATCTGTTGAATGCCCGCCGGCACTGAAGTTCGGCGAGACGTTTTCGAAACAGTATCAATTGCCTTCGAGAGCGATCTTTTGGTCCAAACAGCCGGTAATGAACGAGAAGGGGGTCTTCGTTGCGCAAGGGTCTTTTTTCCCTGAACTCGTCGTGCTGCATTTCCTTGGATTCAATCTCCAGGATAAGCCGTACGCCTTGCTAGAAACGATCACGATGATCGTTCCTCTGGTCTTTTCCTTTCTTGTTCTTGTCGTGGTGACGCTGTTCACTGTCTCCGATCACGATGAAAGAGCGCTTCGCTTCTTCCTGAAAATGCGGACCAAAGTCCGTGGCCTTGGGCCCGAGGCGGACGCGGTTGATCTCAAGAATGCTTTTGACCACCCCGATCAGACCGAGAAGCTCCTTCTTTTCCGGGGAACAAACTGGGAAATATACAGGTGGAACCGGCAAGACATCCTGGGGTTTCTCGCATCAATTGCCATCGTCTTCGTGGTCCTGGGAACATTGTACGCGGTGGTTTCCATCTACTAATCATTAGGCTGAGCCATATGAAGAGTTCACGACTTCGGTGCGTCTCTTTGATGTTGTTCCTTGCAGTTTGCGTTAGAAGCAACGCACAAGATGCCGGAAAATTAAATTCGAATACGGGAGAAGAGGCGGCGCCGACTCCGCCGATGGGATGGAATAGTTACGATGCGTTCGGAAGTAATGTCACAGAAGCGCAGTTCAGGTCTGAAGTTGATTTTTTAAGGGCGAATTTGCTCTCCCATGGATGGAAATACGCCGTCGTCGATTATCTCTGGTTTAATCCGACAGGCGGACCGAACATTCATCTTCGCAAGAATGGGGAGCCGATCGATTCGCTTGCTATGGATGAATTCGGCAGACTCCTTCCGGCGGTCAACAGATTCCCATCTGCGGCGGGCTCAAACGGTTTTAAGCCCCTCGCCGAGTATGTACATGGCATGGGCCTGAAATTCGGCATCCATATCATGCGCGGAATTCCGCGACAGGCATACTGGAAAAACATGCGCATCCTTGGCACAACGTTCTCCGCCCGCGAGGCTGCTGATACGCTGGCGTCCGGCCTTTGTCCATGGAACGACAATATGTACGGCCTGGATCCGGAGAGGCCCGGATCCCAAGCTTACTATAATTCGATCTTCAATCTGTACGCCCAATGGGGAGTTGATTTCATCAAGGTCGATGACATCGCCCGTCCATACCATAAAGGTGAAATTGAAATGATACGTAAGGCGATCGATCAATGCGGCAGACCTATGGTCCTGAGTCTGTCGCCGGGGGAAACGCCTTTATCTGAAGGGCAGAACGTGTCGAAGAATGCTTCGATGTGGCGTATCGCAGACGATATGTGGGACTCGTGGAAGGATCTCAGGCACAACTTCGACCTCTTGAATTCCTGGACTGAATGGAGAAAAAAGGGGCATTGGCCTGATGCGGACATGCTTCCCATCGGCCACGTCTCATTGAATGGATCGCCGAACGGGCCGGATCGGCTCTCGAGGTTCACGAAGGAAGAAACGTACACGTTGTTGACTCTCTGGTGCATCGCCCGTTCTCCGCTTATCATGGGCGGGGAATTGCTCACGACCCCGCAGTGGGTCATTGCACTGCTGCAGAACAGCGAGGTCATCGCAGTTGACCAGCATAGTACGGAGAATCGCCAGGTGATGAAGAACGACTCCGATGCTGTCTGGATGGGTCGTGACCCAGCGACAGGAAAAATCTACGTCGCACTGTTCAATTTACTGGATCAGGGGCGCACGATAGAGTTCAAATTCGTGTGGGTGCCGGACCTCAAAGGGCCCTGCCTTCTGCACGATCTGTGGAACAATAGAGACATCGGCAGCGTTGAAAAACGCTTCACCATCACTGTAGGGGCGCACGGCGCCGGGCTGTTCAGTCTGACTCAGCAATAATAGTTAGCCAGACATGATGGGTTCTCGATGAAATGTTTTCCCGACAACTGGTCAGGTCATCAAGGTCCGGTTCCGCAGTGAAGAACTTCTCTGGCATTCTGCCTTTGGTGCCTTCAATTTCCTGCTAACACATGTACTATTTTGATAAATCGGAAAGGATTATTCTCATGCATTCATTGTCGAGCCGTCTGTTTCGTGACGTGCATGCTCAATGGTACAAAGCGGCGATCGTGTTTTTCATTTCCATCTTTATGTTTCCAGGTGTGATCATCGGGGGCCTGCACTCCGACTCGGGTACGAGGAAGACCGAACTTTTCTGCACGAACTGGTCTTTTCACCTCGGCGATATTCAGGGAGCCGAGAGCCCCGCATTTAACGATTCGGCATGGAGGCTTCTGGATCTGCCTCACGACTGGAGCATTGAAGGAGCGTTTGACAAGGATAATCCGGCCGGCTTTGACGGAGGAGCACTCCCCGGCGGCGTCGGGTGGTATCGAAAGACGTTCACGGTCGAGGAATCAAACAAAGGAATGCTCATCTTCATTGACTTCGACGGTATCTACAGGAACAGCGAAGTTTGGATCAACGGCCACTATCTTGGAAGGAGACCGTACGGTTACTCATCGTTCGAATATGAGCTGACTCCGTTCATCAATTTCGGGAACGAGAAGAATGTGCTGGCCGTGAGAGTCGATAATTCTGAACAGCCGAACTCACGGTGGTATTCCGGCTCGGGAATTTACCGAAACGTCTGGCTTGTCAAGTCGTCAAGAGTGTTTGTTGATCACTGGGGGACGTTCATCTCGACGCCGCATGTGACCAAGGAAGGCGCACAAGTATCGATCCGGACGAGGATCAGGAATGCAATGAATACTGACCAAACGGTCACGCTGTCCACCATCCTGGTCGATAAGGATTCCAGGGAGGCCGGCAGAATCGCCTCGAACGCCGTCGTTCCGAAAAATTCTGTTTACGAATTTTCTCAGACTGCTCTGATCGCAAATCCGCAGCTGTGGAATGTTGATCGGCCTGCTCTGTATACCGCCAAATCAGAAGTTGCGGTTGACGGAAAAGTGAGTGATGCGTATTCAACGACATTCGGCGTTCGGACATTTTCGTTCGATATTGATAAAGGATTCATCTTGAACGGCGAACGGCTCAAAATACTCGGTGTCTGCGATCACCACGATCTGGGCTGTCTTGGCGCTGCGATCAACACGCGAGCATTGCAGCGGCAGCTTGAACTTCTTAAGACGATGGGCTGCAACGGAATTCGCACATCGCATAATCCTCCTGCGCCCGAGCTGCTGGATTTATGCGACAAGATGGGATTCATCGTGATGGACGAGGCTTTCGACATGTGGATGAAGCCGAAGACTAAATTCGATTATCATCTCGATTTTGCGGAATGGCATAAGCGGGATCTGGAGGATATGGTTGTGCGCGATCGAAACCACCCGAGCATCATGATCTGGAGCATCGGGAATGAACTTCCGGAACAGTGGGATCCCACAGACACAAGCGGAGCGGAGATCGCCAGGGATCTTTGCGCGATCATACGGAACCTGGATACAACGCGTCCGATCACTTCCAATTGCAGCGATCACAAAACGGATAACATCGTCATTCGATCCGGGGCTCTGGACATTGTCGGGTTTAGCTACGGTCAAAATGAATACCCGACGTTCCAAACAAATTTTCCGGGACAGAAGCTGATCGGTTCTGAGACCGCCTCAGCGCTTGAAAGCCGGGGTCACTATGATATGCCCTCGGACAGTGTCCGTGTCTGGCCTGCTCCAAAGAACAAATCGTATGTTACCGGGAATCCGGATTACACGGTTTCAGCTTATGACAATGTCTGTGTGCCCTGGGGGGCGACGCATGAAGAAGCATGGAAACTTGTGAAGAAGAACGACTTTGTCGCGGGAACATTCATTTGGACGGGCTTCGACTACCTGGGAGAACCGACTCCATATCAATGGCCTTCGAGGAGTTCCTACTTTGGCATCTTTGACCTCGCCGGTTTTCCGAAGGATGCATACTACTTGTACAAGAGCGAATGGACGCAGGAACCAGTGCTGCATATTTTGCCCCACTGGAACTGGAAAGCGGGTCAGTTGATAGATGTATGGGCATACACTAATTGCGATGAGGCCGAGCTTTTCCTTAACGGGAAGTCGATGGGCGTGCGAAGAAAAGGGGCGGATGATCTGCATCTGATGTGGCAGATCACGTATGAGCCGGGGACGCTAAAGGCGATCGGCAAAAGAGGAACAATGGTGTTAACTGATGAAGTGAAAACCGCAGGTTCTCCTGCAAAGATCGTTCTCGAGGCCGATCGAAATCGTATTGCGGCGGATGGACGGGATCTTTCGTTTGTGACGGTCAAAGTGCTCGACGAAAAAGGGGTTCTTGTTCCCGATGCAGAAAATCTGGTCCGATTTAAGATCTCCGGCGAAGGCAAGATCGCAGGAGTGGACAACGGTTCAGAGATTGATCACGAGCCGTTCAAGGCCGATTACCGGAAGGCCTTTAATGGACTCGCTCTCGTTGTTATTCAGTCGACCGAAAAAAAGGGAGCAATTCAGCTTGAGGCGTCATCGGATGGGCTGAAACCGTCCGCTCTGCTCATTACTTCAGAATGAGCGAAAGCTTTGCATTGATGACTTCTAAATAAAGGGCACTCATCACAAAAGAGGAATGAGTGACGCGATCACCCGTCATAATATTCATTGCATCAATTGTTGTCGTCGTCTTCAGTGGAGGCGGAAAGAATGCCGCCGAATCTCCGCCGATAGAGTTCACGCATCCTTTCCCATCGAAAACTCAATTGCAATGGGAGAACAGTAAGCTTGAAATGTTCGTCCATTTCGGCATGAATACCTTTACGGATAAGGAATGGGGAAACGGCACTGAAGACCCGGCGCTTTTTAATCCGACGGCCTTCAATGCCGACCAATGGGCTGCCGCGGCTAAAGAAGCCGGATTTAAGTACTTAATTTTAACTGCCAAGCATCACGATGGCTTTTGTTTGTGGCCCAGCAAGTTTACCGGACATACCGTGAGAAAGAGCCCCTATAAGAATGGTCAAGGCGACATTGTTAAAGAAGTGGCCGCAGCATGCCAGAAGGAGGGCCTCAAGTTCGGGTTTTATCTCTCCCCGTGGGACCGGCACGAATCGACGTACGGTACCGATGCCTATAATGCATTTTATTGCAATCAGCTCACCGAATTATTGACGAACTATGGAGAAATCAGTGAGGTGTGGTTCGACGGTGCAAACGGCGAAGGGCCGAATGGAAAACATCAGGTGTACGATTGGCCGAAGTACTATTCGACGATACGCCAATATCAGCCCGGTGCCCTTATCGCGATCGAAGGCCCCGATATCCGTTGGGTTGGAAACGAGAACGGAATGGCCGGCGAGACCGAATGGAGTATCCAACCCCCAAAATACCCTCTGCAAAATTCTGCCGAACCGAAAACATGGTGGCCGTCCCAATGCGATGTCTCGATTCGGCCCGGATGGTTTTACCATGCTTCCGAAGACGAACAGATAAAGACCGTTGATCAACTCGTGGATATCTACTTCAAGTCTGTCGGTAGAAATAGCAATCTGCTCCTGAATGTCCCCCCGAATTCCCATGGCTTGATTGCGAGCGTCGATGTTCATCGGTTGCAGGATTGGCATGCTCGGTTGGCGAAGATATTTGCAAATGAACTGTTCACAAACGCCGCCATCGTAGCCTCAAATACCAGGAATGAAAGTTATTCCGTTCACAACTGTCTTGACCACAACGCCGGGACGTTTTGGACCACGGAGAAAGACACCACCGCTGCTGATATTATTATCACGATGGACAAGGCTGCGGATATCAATATTATAGAACTTGATGAAGTCATTGAGTTCGGTCAACGGATCTCTTCGTTCGAGATTTATGCAGATCACAATGGCACATGGGGCAAGATCTTTTCGGGCACCACGATCGGCAGAACACGTCTCGCTCGTTTCCCGGCCGTGAACACTCAGCGAATAAAAATTGCCATCACTTCATCTCTTGCCGCGCCGGTCCTAAGTTCAGTTGAGGGGTATTACGATGAAAATAATGAAGTACGTTAGCGATTCAGTTTTTACCTTTCTTGTGTGCGAGAAGCATTGCGAATCAACTTTCAGGCTTGAATTAAAATAGATTCTTAGAGGAGCATCGATGAATTATGGTATGAAGGTACCCGCGGTGGGGGGACTTGATTTCGTTTCCGTGGGAGCATTGGTCCACCGACTCGACCCGGGCATCATTCCATTCAGGAAGGCGACGGAATGCCAGATCCATGTCAGCGGCGGGGAGTTCAACGTAGCGGCGAAC
>Ga0335071_10000334_pt1 | contig 53557 bp, 43 predicted proteins | sample Lox_Sample_15_FD_206724 | JGI IMG/M metagenome (GOLD analysis project Ga0335071, IMG submission 206724) | Soil microbial communities from Loxahatchee National Wildlife Refuge, Florida, United States - Lox_Sample_1.5 | ecosystem: Environmental > Terrestrial > Soil > Wetlands | place: USA... | reverse complement strand
CTAGCTAATCAGACGCGGGCCAATCTTTCGGCGATAAATCTTTCCCCGTTAGGGCTTATCCGGTATTAGCCCAAGTTTCCCTGGGTTGTTCCGAACCAAAAGGTATGTTCCCACGCGTTACTCACCCGTCTGCCGCTGACGTATTGCTACGCCCGCTCGACTTGCATGTGTTAAGCCTGCCGCCAGCGTTCGCTCTGAGCCAGGATCAAACTCTCAAGTTGGACTTGAAACTTTGAACCGGCTGATCACAACGTTTGACGAGGTCCCACCATATCGAAGGCGATTCACATCGCTTTTCGATCGGCCTCTCCTAGAAGAGACCATGGTGTTACCTTATTCGAAACGTGTACCGCCGAAGTCTTTCGTCCGATCCCGAATGATGAAAACCGAAGTCTTCAGTATCCGAGATCCGCAAGGACTCCGCCGTCCACGTTTCTCTTTCTTCATCTTCACTTGTCAAACAGCCCGGGACCGAAGGCCCCTACCCTTAAAAAGGGTCTTGCAAAACTTCACTCGATGACAAATCCTCAACCGACATTGAGTCGGCTGCTGAGTCACTCATCAGAATGAGGAGCTTTACGGAGGCACGCCAATCTGCCTTGGCCGAGGGCCAATGCAGCGCCGCGCTCGATGGGTCGGGTTATAGGCCCGCCTGATCGGACCTGTCAACGCCCGTTGTCAGAAAATCGTCGCATCCGGCGATTTTTTTTCCGTGGCCCTCCGGGGTCGGGTTCTCCGGGTCTGGTTGCCGGTTTCCCGGGACTTTCCCGGTCCCCCCTTGTTCCCGGAGGTTCCAGGGAGTCCACGCCGTACTTGGGCCACAATCCTACGACGTTCTGTCATGTAAACTTTTAACGACTGAATCGCCGGTTGGTCTTGGGGGTAGCCGGCTTTCATGAGATAGTGCGATCGGGGATCGGCGGTAGTAAGGTAAATTGTCGCCGTTTCACGATGGCCGAATACAACGAGGGACCTTCGCAGCGTTGTCGTTCGCGATTCCGGCCACCGTTTCAGGCCCCGATATCCGATCAGCAATGCCGAGAAGGTGCGCACCCGGCACTCGCCGGAGGACAAGGGTCCTCTTCAAGAGTGCAAACGCGGGTCTAGACGAGAGACAAACGTTTCGGGTGTGACTGGTTGGAATTGGGGGGACGGTTGAACCAACGGACGGCACGCGGGGGAGCTCATGGACGTGAGACCGGGATCATCGATCTCGGCCACGAGCCTCCGCTTTCTGTCGACGGCTCCGAAGCCGCGGTCATCGACCGCCGTCGCGTCTCCGTACAATGGTTCAGCGGCACCATCCTGACCGGACTGTGCGGCGCAGCTCTGATCGGCGGCGCCGTTTTCGCCTCGCTCGATGGCGAGATGACCTTTGCCAGGATGCCGGAGCGCGTCGAAACCGCGCTGCGCGGCGCCTTTGGCAACAATGACCGCACCAACACGCTGCGCAAGAGCGACCGCCTGCCGCCGCCCGGCGAGCAGACTGCCTCGCGAAACGTGGTGAGGATCTCGACCGTCACCCGGGTCGGCAGCCGTGATGTCGTGCGGGTGCGGCCGTTCGTCCGGATCGCCGGCAATCTCTCGATGACCACCAGCGATCTGTCCGCCAAGGTGCCGCCCTTCAACGCACAGCGCATGCTGACCGATGTCGGTTCGAGCCAGCCGACCGCCGACGATCCGAACACCAATGCCGATGCGGCCGAACCGGACGCCGAAGTCTCCTTCGTGACCAAGGATCTCGGCGCCGTGCTGCCGAAGGCGAAGATCGCCGCCGTCGTGGCGCTTGACGACGTCCTGATGCGGGTACGCGACGCCGCCAACTGGCGCGGCAATGGCGGGGTGCGCTACGCGGCGCTCGCCAACGCCGCCGCCGACGTGACCGGCGCGCAGTCGGACATCAAACTGGCGTATGCCTCGGAGGGCGCCCCGGCCGACCCCTATGCGGGTTTCGAGACGCGGATTGTTCCGGAAAACGTGACGCTGCTGCCGAAGACCAAGGAGCAGGTCACCGGCGGCAATCCGGTCGGCGAGCGCGTTCACCTGGTCAAGAAGGGCGACAACGTCGCCTCGGTGCTGCGCGATCTCGGCGCCACGCCGGAGGAGATCAAAGCGATCGCCGCAACCCTCGGGCCCCGCGGTCGCGACGGCGGCCTGAAGGAAGGCGAGAAGCTGCGTATCCTGATGGCGCCGTCAGGGACCGGCGCCGGCGCGCGGCTGCAACCCTACCGTGTGATCGTCGCCAACGACACCGCGATCGAGGCGGTCGCAGCACTGTCCGACCTTGGCCAATATGTCGCGGTCGACGTGCAGACCATGAACACCGTCACCGAGACCGCCGAGAACACCACTGACGACGAGGACGACGACGGAACCGGCGTCCGGCTCTACCAGAGCATCTACGAGACCGCGCTGCGCAACAAGGTGCCCGCCCCGGTCATCGAGGACATGGTGCGGATCTATTCCTACGACGTCGATTTCCAGCGCAGGGTGCAGCCCGGCGATTCCTTCGACGTGTTCTACGCCGGCGAGGACGAAGGCACGAACACGGCCGACAAGAACGACGTGCTGTTCGCATCGCTCACGGTCGGCGGCGAGACCAAGAAATACTACCGCTTCCAGACCCCCGACGACGGCGTCGTCGACTACTATGACGAGACCGGCAAGAGCGCGAAGAAGTTCCTGGTGCGCAAGCCGGTCAACAACGCGATCATGCGCTCCGGCTTCGGCGGACGGCGCCACCCGATCCTCGGCGTCGTCAAGATGCACACCGGTGTCGACTGGGCCGCGCCCTACGGCACGCCGATCTTCGCCTCCGGCAACGGCGTGATCGAGAAGGCGGGTCTGGAAGGCGGCTACGGCAAATATATCCGCATCAAGCACAACAACGGCTACGAGACCGCCTACGGCCACATGTCGGCCTTCGCCAAGGGCATGGAGATCGGCAAACGGGTGCGGCAGGGCCAGGTGATCGGCTTCATCGGCTCGACCGGACAATCGACCGGCCCGCACGTGCACTACGAAATCCTGGTCAATGGCCGCTTCGTCGACCCGATGCGCGTCAAGCTGCCGCGCGGACGTTCGCTGGACGGGCCGGTCATGGCCGGCTTCGAAAAGGAGCGCGACCGGCTCGACGCGATGATGGCCGGCCGCAGCGGCGCCGGCGCCCGGATGTCGGACGCCACAGGCGGCCCGCTGCCGGTGCAGCAGGCCAGCAACCGCTGATCCCGCCGGCCTGATCCCTTCCCTGTCGACGTTTTCATCATGAGCCGCACAGGCTGATCGGTTCTGCACGCCGTGCTCGGCCAAGTCCCCGCTTGACGAGAGGACAGACAAAAACCCCTCCGCCGGACCGGCAGAGGAGTTTTCGCGTTCAGGTTTTCGAAATCGAGGCCTCAGTTCAGCTTGCGCCGCGGCATCGGCGTTTCGAACGGCGCGATCTCCGCGGTCTGCGGCGCCTTGCCGTTGAAGGTCAGCACATTGCCTTCCGCCGCGATCGTGATCCTGTCGCCGTCCTTCACCTCGCCGGCCAAAATCATCTCCGCGAGCGGATCCTGCAAATAGCGCTGCATCACCCGTTTCAGCGGACGCGCGCCATAGGCCGGGTCCCAGCCCTTTGCGGCGAGCCAGTCGCGCGCCGCGACATCGAGCGTCAGCACGATCTTGCGCTCCTCCAGAAGGCGCGACAGCCGGGCGAACTGGATCTCGACGATGCGGCCCATCTCGCTGCGCTGCAGGCGGTGGAACAGGATGATCTCGTCGACGCGGTTCAGGAACTCGGGACGGAAATGCGCGCGCACCATGCCCATCACCTGCTCACGCACCGCCGACGTATCCTCGCCCTCCGGCTGGTTGACCAGGAACTCGGAGCCGAGATTCGAGGTCATGATGATCAGCGTGTTGCGGAAGTCGACCGTGCGGCCCTGGCCGTCGGTCAGGCGGCCGTCGTCCAGCACCTGCAGCAGCACGTTGAAGACATCCGGATGCGCCTTCTCGATCTCGTCGAACAGCACGACCTGGTAGGGCCGCCGCCGCACCGCTTCGGTCAGCGCGCCGCCCTCGTCGTAACCGACATAGCCGGGAGGCGCGCCAATCAGCCGCGACACCGAATGCTTCTCCATGTACTCGGACATGTCGAGGCGGACCATTGCGGTCTCGTCATTGAACAGGAATTCGGCGAGCGCCTTGGTCAGCTCGGTCTTGCCGACGCCGGTGGGCCCCAAAAACATGAACGAGCCCATCGGCCGGTTCGGATCCTGCAAGCCTGCGCGCGAGCGGCGCACCGCGGTTGCCACCGCACGCACCGCCTCGGCCTGGCCGACGACGCGCTTGCCGAGCGCCTCCTCCATCTTGAGGAGCTTGTCCTTCTCGCCCTCCAGCATCTTGTCGACCGGCACGCCGGTCCAGCGCGACACCACCTGCGCGATGTGGTTGGCGGTCACCGCCTCCTCCATCATCTCGCCGGAATTTTCGTTGGCCTCGATCGTCGCGAGCCGCTTTTCGAGGTCGGGGATCCGGCCATAGGCGAGCTCACCCGCCTTCTGGTACTCGCCGCGACGCTGCGCGTTGGCGAGCTCGATGCGGAGGCCATCGAGCTCACTCTTGAGCTTCTGCGCATTCGACAGCTTGTCCTTCTCGGCGCTCCAGCGCGCGGTCAGGGCTGTGGACTTCTCCTCGAGTTCGGCAAGTTCCTTCTCCAGCGCCTGCAGCCGGCTTTTTGAGCCGCGGTCGCTTTCCTTCTTCAGCGCTTCCTGTTCGATCTTCAGGCGGATGATCTCGCGATCCAGCGAATCCAGTTCCTCCGGCTTGGAATCGACCTGCATCTTCAGCCGCGCCGCGGCCTCGTCCATCAGGTCGATCGCCTTGTCGGGCAGGAAGCGGTCGGTGATGTAGCGGTTCGACAGCGTGGTGGCCGCGACCAGCGCGGAATCCGTGATGCGCACGCCATGGTGCTGCTCGTATTTGTCCTTCAGCCCGCGGAGAATCGAAATCGTGTCCTCGACCGTGGGCTCGCTGACATAGATCGGCTGGAAGCGCCGCGCCAGCGCGGCATCCTTCTCGACATGCTTCTGGTACTCATCCAGCGTGGTGGCGCCGATGCAGTGCAGCTCGCCGCGCGCCAGCGCGGGTTTCAAGAGGTTGGACGCATCCATCGCGCCGTCGGCCTTGCCGGCGCCGATCAGCGTGTGCATCTCGTCGATGAACAGCACGTAGTTGCCCTCTGCCGCGGTGATCTCCTGCAGCACGGACTTCAGCCGCTCCTCGAACTCGCCGCGGTATTTTGCGCCGGCGATCAGCGCGCCGAGGTCGAGCGACAGCAGCCGCTTGTCCTTCAGGCTTTCCGGCACGTCGCCATTGATGATGCGCAGCGCCAGCCCCTCGACGATTGCGGTCTTGCCGACGCCGGGCTCGCCGATCAGCACGGGATTGTTCTTGGTGCGGCGGGACAGCACCTGGATGGTGCGGCGGATTTCCTCGTCGCGGCCGATCACCGGATCGAGCTTGCCGTCGCGGGCCGCCTGGGTCAGGTCGCGGGCATATTTCTTCAGCGCGTCATAGGCGTTTTCCGCAGTCGCCGAATCCGCGGTACGGCCCTTGCGCAGGGTCTCGATCGCCGCGTTCAGGTTCTGCGCCGTCACGCCGCCCTTGGCGAGGATGGTCGCCGCCTCGCTGCTCTTCTCGAGCGTCAGGCCCAGGAGGAGCCGCTCGACCGTGACAAAGCTGTCGCCGGCCTTGTCGGCGGCCTTTTCCGCCGCATCGAAGACGCGCGCGAGCTCGGGCGACAAATAGACCTGGCCCGCGCCGCTGCCCGACACTTTTGGCAGCTTGTTCAGCGCATCCTCGGTGGCCTTCAGGATCGCCCGGGAATTACCGCCGGCGCGGTCGATCAGGCCGCCGGCCAGCCCCTCGCTATCGTCCAGCAGCACTTTCAACACATGCAAAGGCGAGAACTGCTGGTGGCCGTCGCGCATCGCAAGCGACTGCGCCGACTGGACAAAGCCCCGCGCCCGCTCGGTGTATTTCTCGATATTCATGTCTCTTCCCTCAGCCTGCCGTCCAGCCCCTAGCGGCAACTGCCACGACATCTTCAATGGGTTTCCGCCCGGGCGCGTTGACTTGTCGCAACGACACCGGCGGTCGCATCACCGGCATATCAGGCCCGGCTTGAGGCAGATGTGGGAAGGGCCTTTGCGGAACGGAAGAGCGGACCTCACGAATTCGTGCGCGGTGGCGCGATGATTAGAAATCTCCTAAGAAGCGCTATGCTTTCCATATTGTCGCACGCCGAGATTTCCGGCCTTTACCGCTATCCGGTGAAGGGCCTGTCCGCCGAATCCCTCAAAACCGTGCCGCTTGCGGTCGGAAAAACCCTGCCGGCCGATCGCCGCTACGCGGTCGAAAACGGGCCAAGCGGCTTTGACCCGGCACAGCCTGCCTGGCGGCCAAAAACCCACTACCTGATGCTGATGCGCCATGAGCGGCTGGCGGAATTTCAGACCTTGTACGAGGACGACACCCATCGCCTGACCATCCGGCGCGATGGCGAGATGGTCGCGCAGGGCGACCTCGAAACGGTCGAGGGACGCGCGGCGATCGAGGCGTTTTTCGCGGCGCAATTCGCCCGGGAGCTCAAGGGTCCGCCAAAGGTGCTATCTGGCGGTGGATACAGTTTTTCGGACCTTGCGCGCAAGGTGGTCTCGATCATCAATCTGGCAAGCGTCGCGGCGATCGAGACCATGGTCGGCGCGGCGGTGAACCCGATACGCTTCCGCGGCAATCTCTATGTCCGTGGCTGGCCGGCCTGGCATGAGGCCAGCCTTTTGCATCAGACGCTCGCGGTCGGCGAGGCGCGGCTGAAGGTGGTCAAGACCATCACCCGCTGCGCCGCCACCAATGTCGATCCCGAAACCGCCGCGCGCGACCTCGACATTCCCGCCGCGCTGATGCGCCGCCTCGGGCACAACGAATGCGGCATCTATGCCGAGGTCGTCGCGCCCGGCACGATCAGCCTCGGCGATACGATCGCGGTGGAGCAGGCGGCGCTCTTGTAAAGTTGGCGACCTCCGCTCGTCGCCCGAACGAGCCAAGGCGGAAAGCGAAGCCCACCATCCGGAAACTCACGGCTTGTCGGTGGGCACGGCGCGAAGACGCGCCTTTGCCCACCCTAACGTTCTCGCAATGACGACGACTAGTTCGGCACCACGTAGGCGTAGATCCGCCCGCGCGCGATCTTTGCCTCCCTGACGCGGTTGCCGTAATTGCCCGAGATTACGATCGGGTTGCCCTGGGCATCGATGCCGGAGACGACGCCGACATGGCCGCCGCCGCGTCGCGCCATCACGGCAATGGCGCCGACCTGCGGACCGGAGACGCGGTGGCCGTAACTCGCGAACGACGCCGCCATGTCCGATCCGGTGCCGCGGTGACCGGTATGCTCCAGGACCATGTTCATGAAGCGGGCGCACCACAGCGTGGAGCGGCCGGTCGGATTGCCGCCGTCGAGATAGCGGCGTGCTTCGGCAACGACACTGGAGACAGCGGAGCCGAAGCGGGAAACGGTTGCGCCAAAAATGTTGTCGGTCTCGCGCGACGCCGTATCGGAGATGGCCCGCGCCTGGTTGTCCTCAAGGCCGCGGCCGTGCGCCTGCGCGATACGGCGCTCTCCGCGCCCATGGCGTGCCAGATGTCGAAGATGACGAAACTGCCGTGCGGCAAAGTGGCTGATGTGACGGGTGTGTGCGTGACGCCCGGCTCCGTGGTGGGATCGTGCTGCGGCTGGCGTGGCTGAGCCTGCGAATGCAAGGGAGCACATGGCCAGAGCGACGACGTGAAGCCGTGGGCGGAAGAACGCAGTTCGATTGATCATTCACTATCCTCGTTACACCCCCTGTTCCCCTCGGCCCGAGGAAGCACCACGGCCCGATATCCGCGGGCCGTATGCATGTCCGGTTGTGGCGAGAGCATGATCTCATGTGGCAGTGCAAAAACAACTTCGAGGAAATTTCTCGGAAATTTCGTGGCAATGAAACCCGACCGCCCCATTGCGGTCACAAGCATGGCTTGCGATCTTGAAGTTCGGCCAAAGAGAAGGAAGCGCCAATGCCCCACGCCGTCACGCGCGACAATGTCCGGCTCTATCTCGAGGAAGCGGGCAGCGGCACGCCGATCCTGTTCCTGCATGAATTCGCGGCCGACCACACCAACTGGGAGCCGCAGCTGCGCTATTTTTCGCGCGGCCATCGCTGCATCGCCTATTCGGCGCGCGGCTATGCGCCCTCCGACGTGCCGGCGTCCGCCGACGTCTACACCTATGTGCAGTTCTACACCGATGCGCTCGCCGTGCTCGATCATCTCGGGCTAGCGAAAGCGCATTTCGTCGGGCTCTCGATGGGCGCCTATTCGTCGCTGCAGGCGGCGCTGCATGCACCGGAGCGGATGCTGTCGATGACGCTCGCCGGCGTCGGCTCAGGCTCGAGCCTGGAGAATCTGGAAACCTGGCGCGCGCAGTGCCGGGCCAATGCCGAGCAGTTCGAGACGCTGGGATCAGTCGAGGTCGCCAGGGCGACCGCCGAGGCGCCCGGGCGGATTCCATTTCTGGTCAAGGACCCGCGCGGCCATGCGGACTTTTATGCCGCGCTCGCCCGCCATGACGCAAAAGGCTCGGCCAACACCATGCGCAGTTTTCAAGGCGGGCGGCCCTCGATCTACACCATGACTGACGCGATCCGAAACGCCACGACGCCGGCGCTGATCATCTGCGGCGACGAGGACGACAATTGCATCGCCCCGAGCCTGTTCCTGAAGACCCATCTCCCGGCTGCGGGGCTCTCCTTCTTTCCGAAATCAGGCCATGTGCTCAATCTGGAGGAGCCTGCGCTGTTCAACGAGACGGTCGCACGCTTCATCGCGCTGGCCGAAGCCGGCCGCTGGACTGCGCGCGATCCGCGATCGATGGTGGCTGGGTGATCGTACTTGCGAACCGACGTCGTCGGCGCTGCCGTGCTATTGCACCTGCGCCAGCATGCGGCGAAAACGCGCCAGCGCGATAGCAAGGCAGATTGTGCCAATCGCGAGAAGGACGACGAGGTGCGGCCAGACCAAATCGATGCCGGCGCCGCGGCTCAACACGGACTGGGTGAATTTGACGAAATGGACGGCCGGCGAGATCTGGATGACGGACTGGAGCGTCTCCGGCATGGCTTCAAGCGGCGACGGCCCGCCCGACAGCATATTGAGGGTGAGGAAGACCGGGATCGCGAGCAGTGCGAACTGCGGCATGGTGTTGGCGATGGTCGCGAGCAGGATGCCAAGCGAGGCAATGGCGTAGAGGTAGATTGCCATGCCGACGACGAACAGCGGTATCGAGCCTGCGATCGGGACCTGCAGTATGCCCTTGATGACGATGAGCAGCGACAGCGTCCCACAGACCGCCACGACCAGCGCGTTGGCCCAGATCTTACCGGCAGCGATTTCGTGCGCTCGGATCGGCATCACCAGGAGATGCTCGATGGTGCCGCGCTCGCGCTCGCGAATGACCGCGGCGCCGACCAGGAGAATGGTCAGCATGGTGAGATTTTCCACGAGCGCGTCGATGGCGTGATGCCAGACCCCTTCCAGGTTGGGATTGAAATAGGCCCGTTCGACGCTTCGTACCGGCAGGTCGCGCTCGATGCCGCGGGAATGCAGGTAGTTGGTCGTCTCCTGCTGCTGGATCGAGGCCACATAGCCGCCGCCGACCGCGGCCTGCGTCATGGCGGTGGCATCAATGTTGAGCTGTACCGCCGGATTCCGTCCGCTCAGCACATCGGCCTCGAAGCGCGGCGGAATATCGAGCACGAACGAGTGCCTTCCTTCGTCCAAGAGTTGGTCGACGGTCGAGCGGTCGATGAGAACAGGCCTGCGGAAATAGGGTTGCAGCAGGGCATCCGAAATGCGGGTGGACAGCACCGAGTGGTCGGAATCGACGATGGCAATCGGCGCGTTCGCGACGTCGGTCGTGATCCCGGTTGATTCGCTGTAGATGCTGAACGAGAAGGAATAGATCACGAAAAAGGCGAGCACCATGTCGCTCGCCAGGCTCGCCAGCTCCTTGATGCCGAGGCGGAACACGTTGGAGAGCCAGCGGACCATCTCAGCCCTCCTGCTTTCTCAACCACCGGCTCGCCACCACCAGATAGACGAGGCCGAAGGCGAACAGGACGAGGAGATTGGGATAGAGGTCGGCGAGGTCACGCGCCTTGGTGATGGCGCCGAGGCTGACGTTCTGAAACCAGAGCGAGGGAAAGCCCATTCCGATGAAGCGACCGCTGCCTTGCAGAGCGGCGGCTGGATAAAGATAACCGGAGAAATTGATCGCCGGAACGGTGCTGAGGATGGCGGTGACGATGATCGCGGCGACCTGGCTGCGTACAAAGACGGAAACCAGGATCCCGAATGCGGTGGAGGCGAAGGTATAGAGCAGGCCCGCCAATGCAAGTGCGAGCAGCGAGCCTTTGACGATCACGCCGAAGGCCAGGCCCGCCAGCACCAACAGGCTCACGAAGCTCGCGAACCCGAACGCGACGTAGGGCAGCTGCTTGCCGAGCAGGAACTCCGCCACCGTCGCCGGCGAGGCGTAGAGATTGGTGATCGATCCGAGCTCGCGCTCGCGCACCACGCCGAGCGCCGCCAGCATCGACGAAAACAGCACCATGAAGATCATGATCAATCCGGGTGTGAGCGCGAACACGCTGCGGAAGTCCTGGTTGTAGCGAAAGCGCGGCTCGATCGAGGCCGCAACCAGATCCGGCACCGCGCCGCGGCTGCGGCGCGCAAGGTCCTCGACATAGGACAGCATGATCCCGTCGACGTAATTGCGCGTCGTCTCGGCGCGGAACGGCGTGGCGCCGTCGATGAAGAAAGCAACCTCGGGGCGGCGGCCGGCGAGGAGATCGCGGCCGTAGCCGGGCGGAACGTCGATCACGAGACTGAGATCGCCGGCGCGCAAACGCTGGTCGACCTCGGTCTCGCTGCGCAATGGCGGCCGCTGGCGGAAATAACGCGAGCCGGCGAAGTTTTCGATCAATTGCCGGCTGTCGGCGCTATGGTCGCGGTCCAGCACGGCAAAGGACAAATTCTCCACGTCGAAGGTGATGCCGTAGCCGAAGGTGAGCAGCAACACGAGCGGGCCGAGCAGCGCAAAGCTGAGCCGCACCCAATCGCGCAAAAGTTCGCGCGTCTCGCGATAGCTGAAGGCCCAGATGCGCCGCAGCGATGCCCGCAGGCCGCTGCCCACATGCCGAGGTTTACGATCCCCCAGCAGCGACTTCTGATCAGCGGTACCGATCGTCGGCACAGGATCGGCACTTGCAGACGTCGTCCAGACAGGACGGGGATCATCGCCAGTTGCGCCGTCGGGATCAGCCTCCTCGAGATAGGCGATGAAAGCGTCTTCCAGATCGGCCGCGTCCTTGGCCCGCCGCAGTTCTTCGGGCGCTCCGACCGCAAGCACCTTGCCGGCGTGCATCAGGGACACGCGGTCGCACCGCTCGGCCTCGTTCATGAAGTGCGTCGACACAAAGATGGTGACGCCATCCTGCCGGGACAGTTCGTGAAGCAGCCGCCAGAACATGTCGCGCGCCGCGGGATCCACGCCGGAGGTCGGCTCGTCGAGAATCATGATTTCGGGGCGGTGCAGGCAGGCGGCGGCCAGCTGCAACCGCTGCCGCATCCCGAGCGGCAGGCTCGGCGGCTTCTTGTTCGCCACATCGGCGAGGCCGAAATGCCTCAGGGCCTCGTCGACGCGCGGTTTCACCTCCGCTTCAGGGAACCGGTAGAGGCGCGCGTGCAGACTGAGATTGTCGAAGACCGTCAACTCCTCGTACAGCGAGAAGCTTTGCGACATGTAGCCGACGCGGAGGCGCGTGGCGAGGTCGCCCGCCTCGACCGGCCGTCCGAGCAGTTCGGCGCGCCCCTCGCTGATGTCGAGCAGGCCGGTGAGCATTTTCATGGTGGTGGTCTTGCCGCAGCCGTTCGAGCCCAGGAAGCCGAAGATTTCGCCGCGCCGGATGCTGAAGCTGACATGATCGACGGCGACGAAATCGCCGAACCGACGCGTCAGCCCATCGGCGACAATGGCCGGCTTGCCGTCGATGCTCGGCCGTAAAGCTGCGATCGGCGGATCAGCCGGCGCGCTGTCGCCATGGAGTGCAACATAGGCCTGCTCGAAATGCGCGGTCCCGGTCTTCGCCAGGAGCTCCGCCGGAGTGCCTTGCGCCAGCACGCGGCCGGCATCGATCGCGACGACGTGATCGAAGCGCTCCGCCTCTTCCATGTAGGCGGTGGAGACCAGCACCGTGAGCGAAGGACGCTGCGCGCGAATGTCGTCGATCAGCCGCCAGAACTGCCGCCGCGACAGCGGATCGACCCCGGTGGTCGGCTCGTCGAGAATGAGCAGGTCGGGATCGTGGATCAACGTGCAGCACAATGACAGCTTCTGCTTCATTCCGCCGGAAAGCTTGCCGGCGGGCCGATCGGGAAACTGTGCAAGGCCGGTCGCGCGCAACAACTGCTTGATGCGCGCGGCGCGTTCGGTCGCCGACTGGTCGAACAGCCGTCCGAAGTAATCGATGTTTTCCGCGACCGAGAGGCTCGGATACAGATTGCGCCCGAGGCCCTGCGGCATGTAGGCGATGCGCGCCATGATGTCCTCGCGGTGCGCGCGCGAGGCGATATCGCCGCCGAGCGTGTGGATGCTGCCGGTCTGCAGACGGCGCACGCCGGCGATCAGCGCAAGCAGCGTCGATTTGCCGACACCGTCCGGCCCGACCAGCGCCGTCGCACTGCCGGTGAGGATGGAAAGGCCGATCTCGGCGAGTGCCGTCACCTTGCCGTAGCGGTAGGCGACCCCAGCGGCCGCAACTGCAAGGGTTTCAGCGGGCGGCGACATCAGGCAGCCGTACCGAAAGCCACGCGGGCCAGGCCGCGTTCGGCACCACCTGGGCATAGGCGTTGCCGGTGAGGCCGGCCTTGACGTAGTCGCGATAGGTTTCGAGCAGCTTTGGATCGATGGCGAGCTTGACGCGGTACATCAGCTTCTGCCGCTCGTTCGCCGTCTCGACTGTCTTCGGCGTGAACTGTGCTTCGGCGGCGACAAAGGCGACGGTCGCGGGAAACACCGCGTTCGGAACCGAGTCGAGCACGATGCGCGCCTCCGAGCCGAGTGCGACGCGGCCGCTCTCGCCGGTCGGCAGGAAGACGGTCATGTAGACGTCGGAGAGGTCGAGCATGGTGACCAGCCGGCCGCCGGCGGCGACCACCTCGCCCGACTGCACCAGCTTGTATTCGACGCGGCCGAAAACCGGCGTATGCAGCTGCGAGTCGTCGAGCAGCGCCTCGATCTGTGCGACTTGAGCCTCGGCGGCCTCCTTGGCTGCTTTGGCTTCGACCAGCGCTGCCCGCGAGCCCTCAATCTGCGCGGCGCTGACCAGACTCTGCGCCCGGCGCCGATCGAGATCGGCCCTGGTTCCAGCCGACGTCTGCTCAAGATGCGCCGCGCGCTGCGTTTCGACCTCGGCGAGATCGTATTCCGCCTTGTGGATGGCGATGTCGGCTTCGGCGCGTGCGATGGTGGCGGCAGCGCGCTGGACCGCGGCCTTGGCGCCGGCGAGTTGCGCCCGCAGTTCGGCGGTGTCGAGCTCGGCGATCAACTCGCCCCTCTGGACGGTGTCGCCCTCCTTGACATGGACCTGCGCCACCCGTCCGGCGAGTTTTGAGGCGATATCGACGCGCGTCACTTCGATGCGGCCATTGGCACGCGCAAGTCCTTCCGGGATTTCCGCCGCCATCATGTGCGTCCAGTAGACATATCCGCCGACGGCAAGCGTCAGGACGGCGGCGATGGCCAACGCGGCCGGACCACGCATCTTTGGCCCTGTGTTCTGTTGAAACTGCCCGGTTAGCTATCCTCGGATCGCCGCAGCTGCCTTGAGTTAGGTCAACAAGGCCGGTTCACCGACTTGGTGCGCGACACGATGCGGAACTATGGCGCAAACCTTTGCAGATGACCCAAGCGGCGACCAGCTTCGTCGCTTCGCTTCTCGCAGTGAACCGTCATTCGGAGCGATGCGAGCGGACGCGCGAAGCGCGGCCCGACGCGCATCGAACCCGGAATCCAGATGTCGTGGCGCGAGAGACTCCGGGTTCGCCTCTTCGACGCGCCCCGGAATGACAGCGGCTACGCCGCCCGGACCGTCCCGAGAAAAGTCTCGACTTCGTGCTTCAGGCGCTCCGACTGCTTTGCGAGTTCGCCGGCCGAGCCGAGCACGAGTTCCGCGGCCGTCCCCACCTGGCTCGACGCCTGCGTCACCTCGGCAATGTTCTTCGTGACCCCCCGCGTGCCCTCGGCCGCCTGCTGCACGCTCATCGCAATGTCCCGCGTCGATGCGCCCTGCTGCTCGACCGCGGCGGCGATGGCGGTGGCGATCTGGTCGATCTCGCCGATGGTCGTGCCGATCTCGCGAATGGCGTCGGCCGTGCCGCCGGTGGCGTCGCGGATCGCCTGGATCTGGTCGGCGATCTCCTCGGTCGCCTTCGCGGTCTGCGTCGACAACGCCTTCACCTCGCTTGCAACGACGGCAAAACCCCGGCCCGCCTCGCCGGCGCGCGCAGCCTCGATGGTCGCGTTCAGGGCGAGCAGGTTGGTCTGCCCGGCGATGGTCTGGATCAGGCCCATCACCTCGCCGATCTTCTGGGTCGCCTCCAAAAGGCCTCCCACCATGGCGTTGGTGCGTTCGGCCTGCGCAACCGCGCTTCGCGCAATCGATCCCGAACGTGCAATGTGTCCGGAAATCTCCTGCCCCGAGGTCGACAATTGCTCGGCCGCAGCCGCCACGGTCTGCACGTTGCCGGTGGTCTGCTCCGCTGCGGCGGCGACCGTCGTGCTTTGGCGTGAGGTCTCCTTGGCGATGGCAAACAGCGACTGCGCCGATTGCTGCATTTCGCCGGCCGCGGACGCCGCCGCGCCGACGATGCCGCCGACATTGCGCTCGAACTCGCTGGCGATCCGGTCCAGCGCCGCCCTCCGATCCGCACCCGCGCGCGTCGTCGCTTGATCGCGCTCGGTTCGCAGACGCTCGGTCTCGATCAGCCTGTCCTTGAACACGGCGAGGCTGCGCGCGATCCGGCCGATTTCATTCCGATGCGCGACGAACGGCACCTCGGCTTTCAAGTCTCCGCTGGCCAGCCCATCCATCACGGAGCAGATCCTGCCGAGCGGGCGAACCAGGCCGCGACCGAGACTGACGGCGGCCAATGCCGCGACCAGCAATCCCGCAAGACCGCCCGCGCCAATCCAGATCGCACGCTCGAACACGGCGGCGTCGATATCGTCGATATACGCGCCGGCCTGGAGCGCCAGCAGCTTGTCGCCTTCGCCATATCCGCCGGCGTAGGACAGCTTTGGCAGTTCGGGACCGCCGGTCGCTTTCGGGACCTGATATTCGAGAAAGCCACCGCCGCTGCGGGCCTTGCCGACGATGTTCTGGATCAGGAGCTGGCCCTGGTTGTCCTTGTAGTCCCAGCGGTTGACGTTGATGTATTTTGGATTGGCATGCACATAGGTCACGCCGGCATTGTCGGGGCCGGCCCCATAGACCCCGAGATAGTCCGACGACTTGCCCCAGCGCATCGCGCCGATCGCATCGAAAGCCAGCTGCCTGGCCTGCTCCGCGGACATCTTGCCGGCTTTGGCTTTTTCATCGTAGGCCGACAGTATCTTCTTCGCGGCCTCGACCAGATCGAACACCTTGGTCCGGCGCTCCTCGATGATCGTGTTCCGGAGGACCATCACCTGGGAGGCGAGCACGGCGACGAAAACAACGGTCAACACCGCGATAATCATCGCGAAGCGATTATAGACACTCAGATTCCGCATGATCCGCTTCTTGGTATGCACGGCGACGTGCAAACTGTAGTTGCACATAAGTTAAGCAATTGTTGATATAAGGGACTCGTCATTGATTGCGCGAAGAAATGTCGCAAGCATCCGCGGGACTAATGATGAGTATCGAGACCGACCATGATCGAAGCGGGCGTTGGAGGCACCTCGCGGTCTCGCTTTCTTCTGCTCACGTCGCTTGCGTCTCAGCTCGATCCCGCCATCTGCGCGATTGTGACCGATTTCCTCGAAAACAGGGAATACGCCCTTGCGCTCGAATGGCTGGCCGAAGCCGCGTCGATACAAGGCATTCAAATTTCGGAAGCGCAACAGGCGGAGCGTGATCGCCTGGCGAAACTCATGGGAATTGATCTCGGCTAGTCGTTTGCCCGACCAGGCAATTCGGGCGACGCGCGTCCTGCGCTCGTCTCACGGAATAGGATAGCCCTTCCACAGCCATTCCAGCGCCAGCGGCAGGATCTGCGCGATGGTCGGACGGTCGACATGTCCGGCGTTCCGCACGAACACGAACTGATCCTTCGATGACAAAGTGAAGGATATCATCGTGCCATGCGGCACGCCGTCCTTGATTGCTCAGACGCTGGTTCACGTGCTGAGGCAGTGCGGCGACAACCTCACGCGCGAGAACGTGATGAAGCAGGCGACAAGCCTGAAGGGCTTCAGGACCACCAACCTGCTTCCCGGCATTACGATCAACACCAGCCCGATCGATTTCGCGCCGATCAAACAGGTGCAGCTCAGGAGGTTCAGGGGCGAGACGTGGGAGTTGTTCGGACCGACATTGAGCAGCGAAATCGGGGGCTAGCGCGTGCGCGCGTGATCCACTCACGGATCGGTCGCATTGATCGTCATTGCGAGCAAAGCGAAGCAATCCAGATTGCCCCCGTGGTAGGCATTCTGGATTGCTTCGCTGCGCTCGCAATGACGGAGCTATGGCTGCGTGGACGGCCGCAATTGTCGAGCGCAGCCAGAGGCTCCGAAGCCCTCCTCAATATGCGCCTGTGGCTTCCCGATGCTCTTCCGAGAAGACGTGTGCGTAGAGGTTCGCGATCCACTGCTTGCCTTCCTGCGTGACCCGCAGATATCGGAGGGCATCGCCGATATAGGGGTGGACGGCACTCCAGAAGAAGGCCGGGTACGCCGCCCGCAAATCCTCAGGCGTCTGGTAGCCGAGCTTCTCGCTCACGCCGGTTTCGCGAAATTCCGCAAACAAGGCGGCCGTCTTGCGCGGATAGTTGATGTCGGCCAGCTGGCCGATCAGGTCCGCGGCACGAAGCAGGCCCGGATAGTCTCCCGTGCTGCTGTGCTGCTCGAGTTCCGGCACCGGAAACCGCGTATGCTCGATGTTCGCCTCGATCTGCAGCGTATCGATTTGGCTCAGGCTGACCTTGCCGAAGCGCTCGCGGACGAAGAGTTTCGATCGCGTGACATGATAGGGCGTCAGGCACGCATCGGTGGCTCCAGCGGATATCGGCACGAGGTCGCCGCTTTCGTTGGAGACATACTGACCGTTGCTGTCGCCTCGACAGACCCCCCGCACATAGCCGATGTCGTGACATAACAGGGAGATCAGGAAATGCAGCCAGTCGCGTGGGGTGACGCCGCCCTCGCTGGTGTGTTTCCCGAGCAGGATCTCCTGGCCGACCAATGTCACCATGATGGTGTGGTTCATGTCGTGGTAGGCCGCGTCACTATTGGCGATGTTCTCCAACGAGAGGCGCCCGACGAAGCCGATGATGTCCCGATAGGCGGGCTCGAGGTCCCCATAGATTTGGCGGTACTTGTCCTTGAGCTGCTCGACAAACGCCTGGATGACAATTTGTGTGGGATTGAACATGACAGCCTCCCATCCGCGGATGCTAGTCGGGTTCTAGCACGCCGTCACGGGCTTGTCGGTGCGGTACAAGCGACAGGAGGGAGCTGAAATGATGAGGCAATGGCCGTGCGAATCGCAGGGTGGGCAAAGGCGCTCTTGCGCCGCGCCCACCGTCGCGTCGTGTTGCGAGATGGTGGGCACGCTTCGCTTTGCCCGCCCTACGAAGCTTCACGCTCGCGTCCTCCTGGTTGACCGCGAAAACGACCGCCCTTGCCGGCGCGGCCGAACAGGAACACGCCCCGCTCGCCGAACATGCTCCAGAACCACCAGGGCAGGCTGAGCCGCGGCGGCCGGCGGTAATTTGTCGAGCGCGACGGGTCAATGTTGGATGCCGACCACACGCTGAAGCCCTGGATGGTGTCAGACACGCGTCCGCGCGCCTCATCGCCCGGAGCCCGAAGCCGCTGCGCGAACCGCAAACAGAAATACCGCCTTGTTGACGACGGTGTTCGAGACTACCGTAGGCGCGGCTTTTAGGAACCTAAATGATTTGCCCGAAGTGCCATCACAAAAACCGTCCAGCGGCTAGGTTCTGTGAACAATGTGCTTCGGCTCTCGCGCGCGATTGCGCGAATTGCGGCACTCAACTCCCGCAGACGGCGAGGTTCTGTTCACATTGCGGCCATTCGACGGGTCAGAGCGTCGAAAACTATCTGTCTGCGCACTCGCAGGCGGTGCGACCACAGATCGTCCCGCCGCCTGCCGGGAACGCCACTTCCACCGCCGAGCCAGCGGGTGAACGTAAGCAAGTGAGCGTCCTGTTCGCGGACATCACGGGCTCTCTGGCACTGATATCCGGCCAGGATCCCGAGAGCGCGCAGGCTATCCTCAACCCCGTGCTCGAGCAGATGATCGAAGCCGTTCACCGCTACGAAGGTACCGTCAACCGGGTCATGGGTGACGGGATCATGGCGATTTTCGGTGCGCCGCTCGCCCACGAGGATCACGCCTTGCGCGCGTGTTTCGCCGCGCTGAGGATTCAGGACGCCGCAGCCAAATTGGCCGACCTTGCCGACCATGGTCCGCTCAGGATTCGCGTCGGACTCAACTCCGGCGAAGTCGTCATCTGTGCGATCAGCAACGACCTGGACATTGAATACACCGTTGTCGGTGAGGCCGTGCACGTGGCTGCCCGCATGGAGCAGATGGCGCAGCCGGGTACAATCCTGACGACGAAGAAGACCATTCGATTGGCCGAGGAGTATGTCTCGGCGCGGTCGCTCGGCCTGATGCCGGTCAGAGGGCTGGCCGAGCCCGAGGAGGTCTATGAGCTCATCGGAGCGGGGCCGGCGCGCACTCGCTTGCAGGCCGCGACGATCCGGGGCCTGACCCAGTTTGTCGGCCGCGACGCCGAACTCGATGAGCTGCGGCGCACGCAGGGGCTGGTCGATACCGGATCGGGCCAGTTGGTGGCGATCATCGGCGAGGCCGGGATCGGCAAGTCGCGTCTCGTCTATGAGTTCACCCACGCCAATCGACTGCTTGGCCTCCTTGGCTGGCGCGTGTTTGAGAGCACGTCCATCTCGCACGGCCGAGCGACCAGCTATTTGCCGGTGATCGCGCTTCTCAAGAGCTACTTTGGAATCCAGGACCGTGATGAGCTGCACGAGATCCGGCAACGGGTCGTCGAGAAAGCCCTCGCGCTCGACGCAAAGCTGGAATCGACGCTTCCCGCGCTATTGGCCTTGCTCGACATTCCCGTCGATGACCAAAGCTGGCAAATGCTCGACCCCGTACAGCGCAGGCGTTGCAACATCGACGCCGTAAAGGGCTTGTTGCTGCGGGAAGCTCGCAAACAGCCGGTCCTCTTGATTTTCGAGGACCTCCATTGGATTGACGGCGAAACGCAAGAACTGCTGGATTCGCTGGTAAGCTCCCTGGGTTCGGCTCGCCTCATGCTGCTGGTCAGTTTTCGCCCCGACTACGAGCACAAGTGGGGAAGCAAGGAAAACTATCATCAGATCCGGCTCAGCGCATTGCCGACCCGTGACACCGCCTATCTGCTCGAGGCGCTCCTTGGCGAGGATCCCGGGCTTGCTCCACTCAAGCAGCATCTGATCGCGCGCGGCGGCAATCCCTTCTTCATGGAGGAAACAGTCCGTTCTCTGGTGGAGACGCACTACCTCGCCGGAGAACACGGTCATTATCGCCTGTTGCGCCCGACCGGTGCCATTCAGGCTCCGCCGACCGTCCAGGCCATTCTGGCGTCGCGAATAGATCGCCTTCTCCCCGGCGACAAGAATCTCCTGCAAATCGCTTCCGTCGTGGGCCGCGAGATTCCGTTGGCCGTGCTCCGACCGATGGCCGATCTGACCGAAGGCGAACTGCGTGATGCGCTCGATCGGCTGCAGGCGGCCGGCTTTCTCTATGAGTCCGGGTTCTACCCGGACGTCGAGTACTCGTTTGTACACGCGCTCACCCACGAGGTGACATATGATGGCTTGCTGCGGGCGCGACGCCGCGCGCTGCACGCACGACTCGTCGACACGATGGAGATTCAGTATCGGGACCGGATGGGCGAGCACATCGAGCGCCTCGCGCAGCATGCAGTCCGCGGAGCGTTGTCGGACAAGGCCGTTCGATACCTGCGGCAGGCCGGACTGAAGGCGCTTTCACGGTCGGCACTGGAGAACGGGCGAGTCTGGTTCGAACAGGCGCTCGCCATCATCGAGAAGTTGCCCGAAACCAAGGACAATATCGAACTTGGCATCGACATCCGCTTCGACCTTCGAAACGCTCTTCACCCATTGGGGCACCTTGAGAGCTGCCTGGATCATCTGCAGAAGGTGCAGGCGCAGGCGACGCAGCTCGGCGACCGGCGAAGGCTCGGGCAGGCCTCGTCATTCACATGCCAGTACTACCGCTTGCTGGGCGAGCTCGGCCCGGCGATCGAGGCCGGCGAGCGCGCAACGGCCATCGCGGACGAACTGGACGACCTGTCGCTTCGGACGATCATCAGCGGACATCTGGGAGCAGCCTGGACGGCACGGGGCGATCATCATCGCGCGGTCGACATCTTGTCGGCGGCCGTTGACCGTCTTCCCGGCGATCTCGCCTCCGCCACGATGGGCACGACCGGCATTCAGGGCGTGTTCCGGCGGATCTACCTGGTGGGTTCGCTTGCCGAGCTCGGCGAATTCGACAGGGCCTTGCGCCTGGCGGAGGAGGCCGTGGACATCGCCAGGGCAGCCAACCACGTCTACAGCCTCGCGTTCGCCTATTATGGAGCCGGCACCGTCCTCGCACTTCGGGGCGAGGCGCGGCGAGGCATCAGCGTTCTCGAGCAGGGGCTCGAGCTCTGCCGCTCGTGGATTCTGCCATTGATGACCCCGCTGATCCGCACCTCCCTTGGCCATGCCTATTGCCTCTCCGATCGCCCGGACGAAGCGATCGTGCTGCTGGCCGAAACCGAACGAGAATCGGCCGCCATGCACCGCATGAGCGGGCTCGCCATGACGTTGGTCCGGCTCGGTGAAGCTCATCTGTTGAAGCGCAGCATCACCGAAGCCGAGCAGTGCGGGCAACGGGCACTGACGCTATCGCGCAAGCATGGCGAACGCGGCCATGAAGCCTACGCGCTGCGACTGCTGGCCGAAATCCGCGCGACCGATCCCCCTGTTCCGCACGAAAGCGAGACTATTTTTCTCGAGGCGCTGCGAAGGGCCGAGGAGCTCGGTCTGCGTCCCCTCGCGGCTCAATGCCATGCTGGGCTCGGCAAGCACTACAGGGCGACTTGCCAGCGCGCCAACGCCGAACAGCATCTCGGCGCCGCCCGAGCCCTGTTCGCCGAGCTCGGGATGCCATTCCCGCTCGAGGAGCACGCCACCTGTGGCAGCTAGTCGCCTCCTGCGAGCTTCCAGAGCCTCCGTTCCGGTTCAATCGGAACGGACAAGGCTCTAGCGGCGCGCGGCGGTTTCCACCTCGATGGCCTCGACCTCGAGCCCGCAGGATCGTGCGAGGGCGCGCAGCTCCAGTCGGATCGCCTCCAGCTGATGGCTGTCGAGATCCCGGGCAATGGTGACCGTGACGACGTGACGCTCGGCGCCCTCAGGTCGCGGACTTCTTTTTCTTGGCCTTGGCTTTCTTGGCCTTTTGCGCGGCGCGATAGGCGTCGGTCGATTTCCAGTTTTTCTCAAATGCCTTCACCTCAGCCTGGAATTGACGAAGCAATTTGCGCGTTTCTGCGCTCTTGGGAGTGACCTCCACGCGCAGAAACGTCCGGCCTTTCTGCAGTTTCTTGAAGATCTGGATATCCGCCATGTGAAATTCCCCTTCCCGCCGTCTTCAAGCGGCCCCGACACGGGCCCGCCCCTTGCCTATCTTGTTGATGTTATCGGAGAACTCGGAGGCGTGGAAGATGCACGGCGCGCCATCGATGCCTCTCAGCATGTACCAGTCGGAAGCGGCGTCGTAGGTGTCTTCGATGTCGACCGGAAGGCCTTTGGCCAGGCGGACGAAGCTCTGAACCATGTTGTGCGCCCCGACCATATCAAAGATGTTGGTCGCCGACGAAAACCGGCCCGCATTGATTTCCGTGATGCAGGCGATGCCGCGTGCGTTCTCCTTGAGATCGACGCTGAAAACGCCCGATACTTTCGCGTCGAGCAGGCGGATGGCCCGCACGCAGGTGTCGACGACCTTCGGTTCGAACACGGTCTTGCCAAGCGCCGCCGTGGAAGAGACTTGCGATGCCCGACTGCCCGTCCCGAGATAGGAGAGCCGTTCATAGGTCTTGATCAGCACGAGCCTGCCGTCCTTCCAGAGGCTCTGACATCCGAAATCGCGACCCGGGAGATACTCCGAGAGCATGAAGTCGGAAACAGCGACGTTCCGCATCTCCTTCCAGTACCGGATCCAGTTGCGCGCCTGCTCGGGGCTCCGGACCGGCAGCGCACCGAGCGAGCCGGCTCCGCCTCGAACCCGGCACCACAATGGCCTGCCCCTCAGCTCCTGAAAGATCCTGGTTATGTGGCGGAGGTCCTTGACCTGGTGGCTGGCGGGGGCGTCGACGCCGTTGCTGCGCAACAGCGCGATGAGACGGGATTTGTCGCGGCAGAGTTCGAGCACGGCGGCGCTTGGCAGGAACAGGTGCTCTCGCAACTGCTTGCGCACGCGTGACAGGCTCTCCGGATCGGAGTCGAGGGTCGGCAGAATCAGATCCAGGCCTTCCTTGTCGACGATCCATCGCAGGGCCTGGCCCCACTCCGGATGGTCGGCCGGCGGAACGAGATAGTTTTTGTCGGCGTCGGATCTCTTCAGCGTGAACTGGTCGTCATTGCAACCGACGATGAAGACGGGCTCAGGACCTGTTCGCAAGCTGCGGGCCAGATTGATGCTGTGAGCATAACCGGCGTTCGTGAAGAGTAATCGCGCAGCCAACCGACTTCTCCTGCATCCCCAAGGCGACAATGTTGCCGATCGGAAGACATTATGGATTGGAGGCCGTGAAAATAAAGCTCCAATTTCTGCCGACCGTTCGCCGCATCGCAACGACGGAGTTGTGGCGCTGGAGTCCGGGTTCGCGAACGCGCGCGTCGGAACGACAGTGGCGGGTTACTTCGCCTTGCCGGCGCGGCTGAGCAGGAACACGCCCTGTTCGCCGAACATGTTCCAGAACCACCAGGGCAGATTGAGCCGCAGCGGACGGCCGTAATTGTCGAGCGCGACCGCGCGCTCCATCTTGACGTGGGTCTCATCGCAGAGCTGCACGAAATCCTTGATGGTGCAGAAATGGATGTTTGGCGTGTCGTACCAGGTGTTGGGGAGGTTTTCCGTGCGCGGCATGTGGCCGCCGATCAGCAGCTGCAGGCGGAGCCGCCAGAAGCCGAAATTCGGGAACGAGACGATGGCGCGGCGGCCGATGCGCAGCAGGTTTTCCAGCACGGCCTTCGGCTGCCGCGTCGCCTGCAGCGTCTGCGACAGGATGACATAATCGAAGGCATCGTCGGGATAGTCGACCAGATCCGTGTCGGCGTCGCCCTGCACCACCGCAAGGCCCTTGGCGACGCAGCGGTTGACGCCCTCGCGCGACAGTTCGACACCGCGGCCGTCGATGCCGCGGTTTTCCAAGAGCTGCAGCAGGTCGCCATCGCCGCAGCCGACGTCGAGCACCTTTGAGCCGCGGTCGACCATTTCGGCGACCAGGAGATGGTCGGCGCGGTGGCGCCGGGCAGGTTCGGACGCAAGACCGTCCAATGGCAAGAGCTGTTGTTCCGCACTCATGTCAGCCGCCATTGTTGGTCAGGCCGCGCGCCTTGCCCGCCGATTGCAGGAAGCCGCGGGCGATGTCGAAAAACTCCGGCACGTCGAGCAGGAACGCGTCGTGGCCGCGGTCGGTCTCGATCTCGGCGAACGACACCCGCGCGCTGGAGGCGTTCAGCGCATGCACCAGCGCCCGCGATTCCGCGGTCGGGAACAGCCAGTCGCTGGTGAAGGAGACCACGCAGAAGCGGGTCTTGATGCCGCGGAAGGCGGATGCGAGCACGCCCTCATGGTCGCCGGCGATGTCGAAATAGTCCATCGCGCGCGTCAGATACAGATAGGCGTTGGCGTCGAAACGTTCGACGAAGGACGAGCCCTGGTGGCGCAGATAGCTCTCGACCTGGAAATCCGCGTCGAACGAGAAGGTCGGCAGCTCGCGATCCTGCATGCGCCGGCCGAATTTGCGATGCAGCGCGGCGTCGGACAGATAAGTGATGTGCGCCGCCATCCGCGCCACCGCGAGGCCCCGGTGCGGCAGGGTATCATGCTCGGCATAGCGGCCGTGGTGCCAGTTCGGATCGGCCATCACGGCCTGCCGGCCGAGTTCGTGGAACGCGATGTTTTGGGCGGAATGGCGCGTCGCGCAGGCGATCGGCAGCGCGGAGAACACGCGTTCCGGATACGCCGCGGTCCATTGCAGCACCTGCATGCCGCCCATCGAGCCGCCGACGACGCAGAACAGCGTCTTGATGCCGAGCCTGTCGAGCAGCATCGCCTGCGCGCGCACCATGTCGGGAATGGTGACGACGGGAAAATCCAGCCCCCACGAATTACCGGTGGCAGGATTCATCGAGGCTGGCCCGGTCGATCCCATGCAGCCGCCGATCACATTGGCGCAGATGATGAAGTAGCTGTTGGTATCGAGCGGACGGCCGGGCCCGACCATGGTCTCCCACCAGCCCGGCTTGCCGGTCACCGGATGGATATTGGCGACATGCTGATCGCCGGTGAGCGCATGACAGATCAGGATCGCGTTCGACTTGTCGGCGTTGAGCTCGCCATAGGTCTGATAGGCGATCTGGAACGGCGAAAGATTGATGCCGCAGTCGAGCGGCAGCGGCTGATCGGCGCCGAACTGCGCAAGAAGCGAATGCGGATGGTCCACCTCGTGCGATCGTTCGTCCCTCGCTGCCTGAGGGCTCGGCATGGATGTGACGACTGCCATCGTGTTTACCTTCCCCCGTTGCCAAGGGGCTCCCGTAACTCACATCAGGCCATAAAAAACCCGGCCTGAACTCGTAAGGGTTCGGCCGGGATCGGAAACATCCCCGGCCTGTTTAGCGAGTTTTTTAACGTGGCTGCAAGCCGGCCGGCTCAAATGACCACGGAACAGTACAAAAATAGTCGGCTGCAACCTGTTCGTCAAGATGAGCGGCGCCTTGACGGGAACGCGAATACCGCCCTGCGGCAAAGCACCCTTGCGCCGCCCGGAGCCATGAGAGAGAACAGGCCATAAACTCTCCGAAAACATGACGCGTGCCCGCATGTCGCAACCCCCGCCCGCCCCGCCTTCGCTTACCGAACTGCGCAAGGAGATCGATGCGATCGACGAGCAGATGCATCGCCTGTTGATGCAGCGGGGCGACATCATCGACCGCCTGATCCAGGTGAAGCAGACGCAGGAGGTCGGCTCGGCGTTTCGTCCGGCGCGCGAGGCCGACATGATGCGGCGGCTGGTGCAGCGGCATCGCGGCATCCTGCCGCTCGACACCGTCGAGAGCATCTGGCGCGTCATCATCTCGAGCTTCACCTATGTGCAGGCACCGTTCTCGGTGCATGCCGATGTCTCGATCAGCGAGACCGCGATGCGGGATTCCGCGCGGTTTCACTTCGGCTTCATCGAGCCTTTTGTGGCGCATTTTTCCGCCACCGCCGCGGTGGAGGCGGTCGCCAATTCGAAGGGCGATCTGGCAATGGTCTCGGCGATTTCGAGCCGCACGCCCTGGTGGATCGCGCTGGAAAAGGACGGTGCGCCAAAGATCATCGCGCGCATGCCCTTCGTCGAGCGTGCCGACCATCCGGCGGCGCTGCCGGTGTTCGTGGTGTCGCGGGTCGCCGACAGCGCGATGGACACCGAGGTGGAAACCTGGAGCATCCGCGTGTCCGGCTGGAACGCCGAGGTGGCCCGCGCGCTGTCGCCGCTGGCCGAGATCTTGGCCGTGCCGGACACCGCCTTCGACAGCGCGGCGCTGCTGGTGTCGATTGCGGCGCCGGCAAGCCTCGACAACATCAGGGCCGCCCTGATCGCGGCGGGCGCCTCGGTGCGCTCGACGGCCCGCGTCGGCAGCCACGCCAACCGTTATTCGCTTCCCAACACCTCCGCGAAGCCGTAAAAGCCGCTGATATCCCCGGAGATGACAATGAACCGCCCCGTGCCGAATCCCGGCATCCTCGACATTGCGCCCTACACGCCCGGCAAGAGCCCGGTGCCCGAGCCGGGCCGCAAGGTGTTCAAGCTGTCCGCCAACGAGACGCCGTTCGGGCCCTCGCCGAAGGCGATCGAGGCCTACAGGAACGCGGCCGATCATCTGGAGGATTATCCGGAAGGCACCTCGCGGGTGCTGCGCGAGGCAATCGGCCGCGCCTTCGGGCTCGATCCCGACCGCATCATCTGCGGTGCAGGCTCCGACGAGATCCTGAATCTGCTTGCGCACACCTATCTGGCCCATGGCGACGAGGCGATTTCGACCGCGCACGGTTTTCTGGTCTACCCGATCGCAACCATGGCGAACGGCGCCAAGAACGTCGTCGCGGCCGAGAGCAACTTCACCGCCGACGTCGATGCGATCCTGAAGGCGGTCACGCCGCGCACAAAGCTCGTGTGGCTCGCCAATCCGAACAATCCGACCGGCACCTATCTGCCGTTCGACGAGGTCAAGAGGCTGCGTGCCGGCCTGCCGTCGCATGTGCTTCTGGTGCTCGACGCCGCCTATGCCGACTACGTCTCGCGCAACGATTATGAGATGGGTCTGGAGCTGGTCGCCACCACCGAGAACACGGTGATGACCCACACCTTCTCAAAAATCCATGGACTCGCGTCGCTCAGGATCGGCTGGATGTTCGCCCCCGCCCATATCATCGATGCGGTGAACCGGATCCGCGGGCCGTTCAACGTCTCGACGCCGGCGATGCGCGCGGCCGTCGCGGCGATCGAGGACACCGCCCATCAGCAGATGTCGAAGGCGTTCACGGAACAATGGCGGGGCTGGCTGGCGGACGAAATCGGCAAGCTCGGGCTCAAGGTGACGCCGAGCGTCGCCAATTTCGTGCTGATCCATTTTGCGGCGGAGAAGGGCAAGACCGCGGATGAGGCGGACGCATTCCTGACCAAACGCGGCCTGGTGTTGCGGGGCTTGAAGAACTATCGCCTGCCGCATGCGCTGCGCATGACCATCGGACCTGAGGAGGCCAACCGCCTCGTGGTCGACGCCTTGCGCGAATTCATGGCCGGCTCAAAGTGAACGCAGCCCCCCTCTTCCAGCGCGTCGCGCTGATCGGCTTTGGCCTGATCGGCGGATCGATCGCCCGGGCTGCAAAGCTGCAGGGCCTCGCGAGCGAGATCGTCACCACGGCGCGCTCGGAGAAGACGCGCGCGCGGGTCAAGGAGCTCGGCATCGTCGATGCGGTGGTCGCGAGCAATGTCGAGGCGGTGGATGGCGCCGACCTCGTGATCCTCTGCATTCCCGTCGGCGCCTGCGGTCCGGTCGCCAGAGAGATCGCGCCGCATCTGAAGCCGGGTGCTGTCGTCTCCGACGTCGGCTCGGTGAAGGGGGCGATCGTGCGCGAGATGGCGCCGCACCTGCCGAAGACGGTGCATTTCGTGCCGGCGCATCCGGTGGCCGGTACCGAACATTCCGGGCCCGATTCCGGCTTTGCCGAGCTGTTCATCAACCGCTGGTGCATCCTCACCCCGCCCGAGGGGACCGATCCCGGCGCGGTGGAGCGGCTGCGCGGGTTCTGGGCCGGCCTCGGCGCGCGGGTCGAGACCATGACGCCCGAGCATCATGATCTCGTGCTCGCGATCACCAGCCATCTGCCGCATCTGATCGCCTACACCATTGTCGGCACCGCCGATGAGCTGGCGCAGGTCACCGAGTCTGAAGTGATCAAATTTTCCGCCGGCGGCTTTCGCGATTTCACCCGCATCGCGGCCTCCGACCCGACCATGTGGCGCGACGTCTTTCTCGCCAACAAGGAGGCGGTGCTGGAGATGCTCGGCACGTTCACCGAGGATCTCTCGAAGCTGACGCGCGCGATCCGCCGCGGCGACGGCGAGGCCTTGTTCGAGCATTTCACCCGCACCCGCGCCATCCGGCGCGGCATCGTCGAAACCGGCCAGGATTCCGCAGCGGCCGATTTCGGCCGCCCGCATCCGCAGCTCGCGAAGAAGCCGGACTGACGCCATCGTCAGCCGGCTGCTTTCCATCGACAGATTCGAAAGCGAGCTCCGGGCCCATCCCTCGAGACGCATCGCGCTGACGCGATGCTCCTCGGGATGAGGCGTTTTCAGGACTTTAACCTTCATGGTGAGGAGCCGCGCTTTCGCGCGGCGTCTCCGGACGATGCTTCGCATCGCTCGGGGAATCATGAGGCCCCGAGCCTTCGATCGTTGATGGCTCCCCTTCTCAGTTGAACGGGTAGTAGCGGAGCTGGGTCATGACGATGTTGTCGTCGGTTTTTGGCGCGCCGCCGACGCCCTGGAACGCAAAGCGCTGATTGTAGGAATACTGCACGCCGGCTTTCACGGTGCCGAAGTTGCCCTGGTAGACCGTGTCGTAGATGCCGGCGGTGTATTGCCGGACCTCCCTGGTGTTGCCGTTGCAGGTCGCGGCCGGCGAGTTTTCGACATTGCAGCCGAGATTGTTGTAGAGCGGGTTGCCGTAGCCGAACGGCACCGTGCCGACATCCATGAAGGCGGCCTTGGCCTTCTCCAGGCCGGCATAGGTGTAGACGTCGAGCGTCGGCATTGCGTGCCAGATCAGCCCGACCGCCGCGGCCGTGATGGTCAGCGGCAGGATGGTGCCATCCTGCGCCAGCGTCGCGTCCGGGAACGGCGCGGCAGTGAAGCGGCCGAGTGCGCCATGCGCGCCATAGACCTGCAGCTCCAGCGTCTTTGGCACGATCTCGGCATTGATGTGTCCGCCAAAACTGCCGGTGTCGTAGGTGTGGTTGGCAAAGTTGAAGCGGTCGAAGAACTGCCGGTACAGCGCCCACGCTTCGAGGTGCAGCCGGTAAGGCCCGAGCTGCGGATCATAGGCAGCCTTCACGGTGATGTCGGGCACCTGGTTCAGGCTGACATTGTTGGCGTTGTTGAAGAAGCTGCCGCCCGGGCCGGTCAGGTTGACCAGGAGATTCGGGTTCAAGACACCCTGTGGCCCGACCGCCGGCGTGCCCACGGCCGGCGTGTTGCCGCCGAAGAACGAGGTCTGCGGATTTTCCGCCGAGGCCGCGATCTTGAACTCCGGCCCGATGTCCTGCCAGATCCGGATGCCGGGCTGGCGCGCGGCGAGAAAGCCCGGCACCGATTCGAAATCGATTACGCCCGGCGCGTCGACGCCGCGCGGATCGATGCCGAGCTTGCTCGGCGCATTCAGCGACCAGGACTGGCCGGCGAGCACATGGAAGCCGAGATCGGTGCGGTCGATCTCGAGGCTGAGCTGGCGCATGCGCGGATTGAACGAGTTGGTCGCGACCGAATTCGCGGTCTGCGCCGCGCCCTCGAAATCGATCTCGCCAAAGCCGGCAAGATGCGTCTCCGGATTGACATTGCCTTCGGCGAGCAGATTGAAACGGGTCTGCCGCGCGGAGAAGCGGGATTCCGGCGTGAAGAAGTTCTTGCTCTGCCGGTACGGAATGAAGTTGTAGACCGAGCCGGTGTCGGAAGCGAGATTGCGCGAGCGATAGATGTCGGTGAGATCGACCCAGCCGCCAAATGTCAGCGTGACGCCCTTGTAGCAGACCTTGCCGGGCGGGCAGAGATCCGGCGGCGCGGCCTTGTAGGCGACCTGCGCCTGCGCGCTCGCTTTGGCTTGCGCATCGATCCGCTTCTGCGTTCGTGCCTCGTCATCGACGCGCTGCTCGAGCAGCTTGAGTTTTGCCTTGAGCTGCTCGATCTGCGCGGCCGTATCGTCCTGCGCAAAAGCCTGGCTCGCCGACGCAAGGATGCCGACGGCGGTTACGCACTTGAATAGTCTCACGAGAACCTCCCAATTCCCCAAAGGAGAAGCCCATTCGCCCTCGCACGTCGCCCGACATCAGGCGCGTGCGTGCTTCCCGGTGCAGCGAGAGAGCGAAGATGGGAGGCGGATATTCGCGATCGCGGCACGCGATCGGATCACGTTTTACTCGCAACCATGTGCGGGAATTTTTGTGCGCGACAGGCGATCCGCGCGCACGCGGATCATGCGAGCGTCAGAGAAAGTGAAAGGCGGCGGGAAAAGGTTACATCAGAACAGCGGCGGAATCTGCGCCACCTTGAACGGCCCGAAATACACCGCGCCGTCGGCAAAGCGTAGCGGAAAGGTGCGCGCCTTCTTGCCCTCCAGCACGGCTTCCTTGCCGAGTGCATTGAGACCGGCCGCAACCCCGATCGAGGCGTTCTGCCGGACCACATTGCCGAGGCCGGGAAGCGCGCGGTCGAGCGCACCCATCAGCTTGTTGATGTCCTGCGATTTCACGCCGGGCGCGACGCGGTCGAGCGTCGATTGCGGCACGCCCTGCTCCAGCATCTTGTCGATGCCGAGCGCGGGCACGATCTTTTCGAGGCCGGCCACCGTCATCTGCAGTTCGCCGTCGAGAGATCCGCTCGGGCTGAGGCCCAGCGTGCCCGTGGCGACCGCGATCACCTCGCCCTGCTGCACGCGCGACTGCACAATGTCGAGATGCCCGCCGGCGGCCTGGATCATGCGAAACCGTTCCGGCCAGGGTCGTGGCGAGAGGTCCTTCAGCCCGCTGACCATGGTGTGGATATCGGCCTCGAACGGGGTGGCCAGCAGCGGGTGCTGCTCGAGAATCCGTCCCGATGCAATTTCGAGCACGGCCTCGACGACAGGCCGGTCGGGCGGCGCGCCCTCGACCTGGCGGCCGTGCAGTTCGACATGCTTGGCGCTGGCGAGCGGCTGCCGCGCCGATCCGTCGGCACGATCGAGCGTCGGATCGTCGAACACGATGGAGACGCGTTGCGGCACGCCGGGCAATCCGACCACGCTGCTGCGGCCCTTGCTCCAGTTTGCGACATAGGATGCAGCACTGCCGCGATCCGAAATCGTTGCCGGCGCGGAAAATTCCGCGATCACCAGTTTTGGATCATAGACCTGCGCGACGACGAGGATCTCGCCGAGACTCGCCGTGATCGGCGTCGGATTCGCCGTCTGCGCCGCGGTCTGCGAGATCAGCTTCACGCTGACGTCATCGCAGCGCACTTCGAGGCGGAACGGAAAGCCCGCGACCGAGCGGCGGCCGCAATCATAGACCCGGCCGGCCTTCGCCTCCTTGGCGCGCCAGGCGTCGGCCACGACGTCGACCCGGGAGGCCGCGTAGAACCAGAACGCGCTCCAGGCGATCGCCACGACGAGCAGCAATACGGGCGCAATGAAGATACGCCATCGCCCGTGGCGGCGCGGTGCAGGACCGTTAGCAGGCATCGACGCTCCCCGGATCGTCAGGCGCCGTCCAATAGCCGCGGCGGCCTTGGCAATCAAGTTAACGCATTTTCATCCGGCGCGAAATTCTGCTAGCTGTGCTCGCGAAATGGCCGCATTGACCCTTCCCGAGCAGGATTTTTCCACAGGCGACCTCTGGGTGTTCGGCTACGGCTCGCTGATGTGGCGGCCGGGCTTCGAGTACCTCGAACAGGTGCCGGCCCGGCTGGTCGGCGAGCATCGCGCGCTCTGCGTCTATTCCTTCGTGCATCGTGGCACCCCGGAGAAACCCGGGCTCGTGCTTGGCCTCGACCGGGGTGGCGCCTGCCGCGGCGTGGCGTTCCGGGTTGCCCAACAAAAGCGCACCGAGACCGTCGCCTATCTGCGCGCGCGCGAACAGGTGACGTCGGTCTATCGCGAGGTGATGCGCTCGGTCTGGCTGGAAAATGCTGCGCGCGAGCGCGTCAGCGCGCTCGCCTATGTAGTCGATCGCGGCCATGGGCAATATGCCGGACGGCTGTCGCTGGCCGAGCAGCTGCGCTTCGTCAGGCAGGGACACGGCCAGTCCGGCGCCAACCGCGACTATGTCATCGCAACCGTCAAGGCGATCGAGGCGGAGGGATTTCGTGACGCACAACTGCATCAGCTCGCGCTGATGCTGCACGACGATGGACATGCGTTGCACGCGTCGGCGCAGACGGCCGGCGAGGCGTGATTGCGCGTTCGCTGCAAGCTGCGATCAAGTCATCCGCCGAACCGGAAGTGAATGCCGACGGTCGACATCAAGCCGGTCTGCCGGACATCCGTCGGAATGCCGGCGATCGCGTAGCGGTCGCTTCCCAGATCGAAGTACATGAGTTCGCTCTTCACCGACACCTTCCGCGTCAGCCCGAATTCGGAACCCAATCCGGCCGTCCAGCCGACCTTGGTCCTGGAATCGCCTGAAGAGGGACACCCGACCACGGGCAGGATGGTCGGCGAATCGGCCGTACACGCCGCCTCGGCGCGCCCGCGCGCGATCGCCGTTCCGCCCTTCCCGTAGATCAGGAGGCGGTCCCAATAGGCGTAGCCGATCCGGACCGTCGCGCTGGACAGCCAGGTCATGTCGATTTCGCAATTGGCGAAGAAGCCGATCGGACAGGGCCGCGCGCCGTGGGCATTGGTCCAGGCGAGGTCGCCTTCGGCTCCCAGCACCCATTTGCCGACCTGAAGATTGTATCCGATCTCACCGCCGCCGAGGAAACCGGCAAAGCGAGGATCCGTCGTCGCGCCGTCGTCAAGGAAGGTGAAGTTGGAGGATCCCCGGCCGGCGCCGACATAGGCACCAATGTAGAAGCCGGCCCAATTGTAGACCGCGCCTTCTGCAGGGGCCTTGTAAACCGGCGCCTTGGCAATGAGGCGGCGTGCGGCCGCGGGATCGGGGACGAACTGATAGCGCACGCCGCCGTTGACGCTCCAGCCTTCGATGTTGTCTCCGGTCCGATAGTCACCGCGCAAATAGCCGATCAAATCGCTGTTCACCAGCTGCGCCGCGATGCCGAGGCCGAACTGGCCATAGGTCCCGAGGCCGCCGGTCGTGACGGTCGAACTGAGCGGTGGAAGGCCGGCAAATCCCGCGCCGAGCGCCGAAAAATTGCTCGTCAGGCTGGAGGCGACCCCGCCACGGAATTCATGGAACACGCTGGCAGAGGCGAATGGCTGCCAAACCACATCGCCGGATACGATGCTGGTGCCGGCCCGCACGCTGAAACGACCAAGAACGCTGTCGATGTCGTTCACAGTCAGGACCCAGGGAGGAACGAACCCGGGGCCGACCGGGGTCCCGCCGATGCCGGTGCCGGGGACATTCAGCGCATCGATACTTGTTCTCGACCAGATGACGCCCGCGGACGGCTCGATGAACCAGCGACCGAGGTTTTGATTGTAGGCGAGGTTTCCGGTCAGGCTGACGCCGCGCGCATTGAAATGCTGGCCCGACAGGCCGTTGGTATCGTCGGAGACGCCATTCTGGAACAAGTCACCGCGAAGCTGCGCGTCGACGAGCAAGCCTCCGTAGCTCGCGGCTGCATAGAAGCCGGCGAACGGGATTTGCAGGCTGTCGCGGAAACTGGCGGGCGGGTTGAGGCCGGCAGTGGCATCCTGCGTCCTTGATCCCAGATATCCGACCGTCGAGCCCGCGTGCAAATTCCACCCGTTGACATTCAGCCTGGCAAAGTCGGTGCCGATCTGAACGCCGGCAAAATCCTCCACAGTGCGCGTGTTGCAGGTGATGCTGCCCGGTTGCGGCGTGCCGAAGTTGATGTTTCCTGCCGTGGCCGTCGTGCCGGCACTGAGATGGCCGCCGACGCCGCGGATCCATACGCCGCCGCCCTGCTGGTCGGCCTGAGGATTGGCCGGGCTTCCGATCAGCGCGCTCGACTGGGTCAGGAATGCGGTGTTGACGGAGTTGATCGATGTGATCAGCGTTCCCACCGATGCCGACACGTTCGCAACGGCCATGCCCGCCGCCTGTGCCACCACGGGAGCGGTTGCGCTCAAACCGTTCAATCCAGCCACGGTGCAGTCGGCCTGGGCGGCCGATTCCGAAAACAGCAGGATCAATAATGCGCCGGCTCCCAGCACCGACCTCTTCTACCCGAGATCGGCCAAAGCTCTGCGGTGAATGGCAGCCTGCTCAACACTCACTGGGCAAAATCCCAACTACAATAAGGCGTACACGTCACAAGCATGGCGGTGGTCAATGACGGCGATATCGCCGCCACGGCAACAACTTCGCGCATGAAGTTAGGATGACCGGCTTGCCTGCTGGAGGTATCGATGGCTGAAACGCCGCATTATCGCCGACGTTTCGGCGCGAGTGTGTTTTCATTACAACATATTTTTCTAATTTATTCGCGCGACGCGCGTTAAATCTCGCGAGCACCCTGTATAGATTGTGGAATTGTTCCATTTTAAATCACGCAATGCGTGACCGGCCGCGACTTTGAAGCATTTAATTGACAAGAAAATCGGTCAGTCGCTAGTTTGACATAATTAATCCCGGGGACATCTGACAAAACCGGTCAGCCATCCGCTGCAGCCTTGTCGTCAAGGTTGGGATCCCCGTCACCGCAAAAGTCACGCGTTGGACCTGCTCATGCGCCTGTCACATCGCTTGCCGCAGCTTCGATTGCGTCGCAACGCGTTCACGACGTCCGGGAAGCATTTCGGACAAAAGCCTGCCAGGACACTTTACGAGTTGCTCGGCGTTCGTCCGGATGCCGACAGCAAAAACCTCCAGATGGCATTCCGCGATGCCGCGAAGGCGCATCACCCCGATCTCAATCCCGGCGATCCGGATGCAACCAGGCGCTTCACACAGATTGTCAACGCATATGGAATCCTCCGCTGCTCCGAGCAGCGCGATGTCTACGACCAGATGCTGGCGCTCGAACGTGCGCGGCGTCGCACCAGGCTGACGCGCAACGTCTGCGACGCGGCCGCGGTTGTCGCGCTCGCGGTCGTCATCGTTGGCGGCTTTGCGCTGTTCCAGTACGTGTCGGAGACATCGGTCGACACCGCCAGGGTGGTCGAAGTTGCGCGCAAGCCGGCTGAGGTGGCGATCGTGCCCGGCGCCGTCGTGCCGGATGAGGGCAGCCACGCGCCCTTGATGACGGCCAGGGGCGAACCGGCCGGATCGAACAGCGAGGTCGCCGAGGCTGTCGACGCCTTGGTGGCGGCCATCGGTCGCGGCGACATGGGAGGCCGCGCCCACGAGCAAGGCCAGCCAGACGAAAAGAGTCACGCGCCTTTGACGGCGGTCAAGGGCGATCCGGCCGGACAAAGCAGCGAGGTCGCCGACGCCGTCGACGCCTTGGTGGCGGCGATCGATCGCGGCGACATGGGAAGCCGCGCCCACGAGCAAGGCCAACCAGATGAAAAGGGCCACGCGCCTTCGATGATGGCCAATCGCGATCCGGCCTCTGACCCGAGCGGACCAAAGCGTGAGGTCGCCAGGGCCATCGACACTTTGATGGCCGCCATCGATCGGGGCGACATGGGCAAGAGCAAACTCGCCAAGGCGGTCGACGCCCTGGTGGCTGCGATCGATCGCGGCGACATGAGGAGCGGCGCCGCCGACCCGGCGAAAAATGCCGGGTCCCATTCGCCCGATCAAATCAGACCGGCATCCGTCGAGCCTCGATCCTCATCGTCGGAAAGGGACAAATCTCCATCCCCCGAGGTGGCGATCCTTGACGCGAAACATGATGCGAGGATGAACGCCAAGCCGCGTACGCTCGCGAGACGGCCGGCGATCGACCGCACAACCGTCGGGCAAGCCGGCGCGGAAAGCAGGGATCTGTCGCAGGTTGCACTCGCCGGCCGAAATGTGACGCCCTGCGGCGGTTCCTGCGCAAACCAGGCGCCACCTCTTTTCGGGGTCGGCTTCTGATCCCTGGGCGCTCCCCGGCGCTGATCGCGTTTTACGCCTTCGCCGCCGCCGGCGTGCGGACGAACAACTCCGCCTGCTCGGCCTGTCCGGCGGCGGCGAGGCGGTTTGAGGCCTCCTCGATGACGGTTTCGATGCGCGTCATGAACTCGTCGCGCGGAAGCCCCGGCGGCAGTGGATCGAGAAACTCGACGACCAGGGTTCCCGGATAGCGCAAGAACGTCCGGCGCGGCCAGAACAGGCCCGAATTGAGCGCGACCGGCAGGCATGGCACGGCACAATTCGCATAGATCAGGGCAATTCCGGCCTTGTAGTGCGGCGGCGCACCGACCGGCCTGCGCGTGCCCTCCGGAAAGATCACGAACTGCCGGCCGTGGTGCACCTCCTCACCGGCGCGCCGCATCATCGCCTTGAGCGCGCGCGCACCGGCGCCGCGATCGATCGCGATCATGTTCGCCTTGATCAGGAACAGGCCGAACAGCGGAATCCATGTCAGCTCGCGCTTGAGCACGAAGAAGGGCGCATCGAAGAAGCGCAGCAGCGAAATCGTCTCCCACATCGACTGATGCTTTGCGGCGACGATCAGCGGTCCCTTCGGGATCTTCTCGACACCGCGGAACTCGACCTTGATATTGCAGATCACGCGCATCAGAAAAATGGTGCTATGCGCCCACCCGGCGGCGACCATCATCAGCGCCGCACGCGGCATCGCGAGCGTCGGCAGCCCGATGATCGCCCAGAACAGGAACGCCAGATAGAACAGGATATTGAAGACGAGCGAGCGCAGGAAAATGGCGACCATCAGGAATCCCGATCAGTTGACTTGCGCGGTCGCCGGCCGGTGCGAGAGCGCGCTGGGCGGCTCGGATAGCTCCGGCCCGAAATCCAGCCCGAGCACGGCCAGGCGCACCCTGATTTCGGCGGCGACATATTTGAAATATTCCGACAGCACGAGCCGCATCGTGGTGCTGCTCGCCCACCACGGCTCGTCGCGCCACTTTTCGCCGACCACCGCATAGGGGATCAGGATCACGTCCGGCATCGCGTGCGAGAATTCGACGATCGCGCGCGGCATGTGGTAGTTCGACGTCACCACGATCACGGAGCGGAAACCGCGCTCACGCGCCCACAGCCGCGCCTGCTCGGCATTGCCCTGGGTATTCTGGGCGAAATGATCGAGGTCGACACAGCAATTGAGGAACGATTGATTCTCCGAGAGCGAGCGCGAGATGTCGCTGACGGCGCTCGCCGGGTGCACGCCGGAGATCAGCAGCCTCTTGCCGTAGCCGGCCGCGAGCAGTTCCATCGCATCGGAGACGCGCGAGGATCCGCCGGTCAGCACCACGATGCCGTCGGCCTTGCGGTCGGGCCTCGCCTCGGCCTCGCGGAGCTGCGACACGAACGCCAGAAAGCCGATGCCTGCCGCGGCGAACACGATTGCCAGCACAGCCGACACCAGCGCGCGCAAGCGAACGAGCCAGATATGGGCGGGACCACGCTCGGTCATAGGGTCGGACTTGAGCGGCATGCGGCGCGTGTCGATCCTTCTGCTGTCTGCCCAAAGCGGCGCAGTTCGGCGATTGTAGAGAGTTTTCAAGCGATGGTGTAGCCCGCCTTGCCTCACCCTCCCCTGAAGGATTGGGCGAATCGCATGCGGCGGCAGCAGCGATGAAGATTCCCCGAATAAGAGGGATGTCCTTCGCTGCTGCCGGGACGCCAGGTGCGACACCCTTCACCTGGAGAGGCCGGGCGTCATTCCATCTCGTTGAGGGTGGCGAACAGCGTGCGCCGCGAGGCCCAGGCCGTGATGACGCCGATCAGGATGGCCTGCACGGCGAGCACCAGATAGCCGGACGGACGCAGCGAGAAGGTGCCGAGCAGCGCCGCGAACTGGTCGCCGACCGCGGTGCCCGAGAACCACCCGGCGACGGATTCTGAGAATCCAAAAGCGAGCATGGCGAGCCCGCCGCCGATCAGGCCGCCTTCGAGACCGAGCCTGAGGAAATGCCGCTGGAAGCGGCCGGCGATGTAGCGGTCGCCGGCGCCGACGAAATGCAGCACCTCGACGATCGGGCGGTTGGCGGCCATCGCGCCGCGGGTCGCGAACGACACCGAAATGAGGGTGGCGACGATGACGAGCGCCAGAATGCCGAAGCCCGCCGCGAGCGTCGCGCCGGTCATCGAGCGCATCCGCTCGATCCAGGCGCGATGATCGTCGACGCTCGCGGTCGGCGCGATCTGGTTCACGCGGCTGCGCAAGTTGGCCAGATCCACCCCCGTGCCGGGCTGGGCCCGCGCCACGATCACCCGCGGCACCGGCAGGTCGTCGAGCGAGAGCCCGCTGCCGAGCCACGGTTCCAGAAGCTTTGAGGATTCCTCCTTGGTGAACGGCCTGACATCGACGATGCCGGGCTGGGCGCGCATCGCGTCCGTGACCGCCGCCACATCCTTCTCGATATCGCGCCAGGCATAGGGCCTGACCTGCACCGTGATCTCGCTCGCCACTTCGGACTGCCAGTCGGCCGCCGACGCGCTGATCAGCAGCACCGTGCCGGTCGTGATCGAGGCGAGGAAGGTCATGATGGCGACGACCACCACCAGCGCCCGGCCGGAAATCGAGTTGCGCGGCACGATCGGCGACTGGTTCCGTGCCCGCGCCGCGATCTGCGGGCGGTCAAAACCCAGATCCACCAGGGTGCCGTGCTGTTCGGTCCTACTCATAGATGTGCAAGCGTCCCTGATGCAGAACCAGCCGACGCGCCTCGTACTGGTCCATCAGCGAGATGTCGTGGGTCGCGATAATGACCGCAGTGCCCGACCGATTCAATTCGATTAACAGCCGGAGCAGCCGCCGCCCGAGCGTCGGGTCGACGTTGCCGGTCGGCTCGTCGGCCAGCAGCAGCTGGGGGCGCGAAATCACCGCGCGGGCGATCGCAGCGCGCTGTTTCTCGCCCCCGGACAGGATCGGCGGCAGCGCGTCCATCCGTTCGCCAAGACCAACCCATTTGAGCAGATCGATCACTTCCTTGCGATAGCTCGATTCATCGCGGCCGAGAACACGAAACGGCAGGGCCACATTCTCATAGGTGGTCATGTGGTCGAGCAGGCGGAAATCCTGCAGCACGATCCCGATCCGCTTGCGGAGGTCGGCGATCTCCTCCTTGTTGAGCAGGGAGACGTCATGACCGAACAGGTTGACCAGGCCGCGGGTCGGGCGCATCGACAGGAACAGAAGTTTGAGCAGCGAGGTCTTGCCCGCGCCGGAAGGACCGGTGAGGAACTGGAACGAGTTGGCCGGGATCTGGAAGGTGAGATCGCGCAGAATCTCCGCTCCCAGCCCGTAGCGAAGTCCTACATTTTCGAACCGAACCAAGCTCAGCTCCGTTCGACAGGGGTCCGGAACAGGAAACCGGAAGGGGCTTTTCGCCCTCATTCCGGATTTCTCAATCCGCCGCACCTTCCCCGTGCGGACATCGGACGGTCAAGGCGCTGGCACGTGATCCTAATACCGAATCTTGACCGGACGACCCCGCGGCGAATGGCCACTTTGAGGCATCGGGAACATCGGATCGGCGGCACTCATTTTGTTGACGTTTCTTCAATGGTTACAGCGACTTCGTCAAGAGGTTCGGCGTACCAAAAGCATCAGAATCAGGCGTTTGCTGGTTCGCCGGAGCGATCCGGAGGAACCTTTGGGTTCCATCGAGATGCGCCTGCTATGGTTTCCGTTTCGTTAACGCTCGCCTTGTAGCATCCGGCCCGCCCTGCGTTCCGGCCACTGGTGACCGGCGTAGCCGTGCTTTCGATCACGGCCCAGCGGGAATGTTCGGGCGCCGGCAATGTTCTAATGCAGGACAGGCTCCATGCAAATCGTATGCCCCCATTGCGCAACCTCCTACGCCGTCAACGCGGCGACGTTGGGCGCGACCGGGCGAACCGTGCGCTGTTCCCGCTGCAAGGAGGTGTGGCTTGCGCGTCCGGAGGATGCGATCGAGGCGGCCGCGGCCTCGGCGATGACCGACGCGGGCTACCAGGAGCGGGATGCGGTTGCCGACGAATGGGAAAGGCTCGCGCAGGACGGCGACGACCAGTCTCCCCCCGTGGTCGAAAGCCCTCCGCTCGCCGGCTGGTCAGCCCAGGACGCTTCCGAGGATGCAGACTGGACGAGTGCGGCGCGTGACGTTGAAGAGGAATGGGGCGAGGCCGGGCAGAAGCGATCCTGGTTCCGCAAATTGTTCAAGACGCGAACGCCGGGCAAGGGAGGCGGACGGTCGCTTCTCGGCCTGCCGACCACCTGCGCCGCCATGGGCGCACTGGCCGTCGCCCTCGTGGTCTGGCGCGCCGACATGGTCCGGCTGCTGCCGCAGACCGCGGGCTTTTATCGGCTGGTCGGCCTCAACGTGAATTTGCGCGGCCTGGCCTTCAAGGACATCAAGGTGTCGACCGAAACGGTCGAGGGCAAGCCGGTGCTGGTGATCGAGGGCGCGATCGTCGGCGAGACCCGGAAGGCCGCCGACCTGCCGCGCCTGCGGTTTTCCGTGCGCGACGCCCAGGGCGCCGAGATCTATGCCTGGAACAGTGTGCTCGAACAGGCGGTGCTGCAGCCGGGCGAGCGGGTGCAGTTCAAGTCGCGCCTGGCCTCGCCGCCCGCGGAGGGCCGCAACATCGACGTCCGTTTCTTCAATCGGCGTGACGTCACCGGTGGTGGGGCGTAAGAACCGGCCATGACGCGAATTCTGATTGCCGACGACGAAGATTCCATGCGCACCCTGGTGGCACGCGCCATCGCCATGGACGGCCACGAGACCGTCACCGCACAGGACGGCGCCGAGGCGCTGGACATCCTCACCCGCGAGGACGGCGCATTCGACCTGCTGCTGACCGACATTCAGATGCCGATCATGGACGGCATTGCGCTGGCGCTGTCGACCGCGCGCGATTTTCCAAACATCTGTATCCTGCTGATGACCGGCTTCGCCCATCAGCGCGAGCGCGCCTCCAACCTTTCCGCCATCGCCCATGACGTGATCACGAAACCGTTCTCGGTCGCGGACATCCGCACCGCGGTCGCCGACGCGCTGGCGTCGCGGCGGGGGTAGGTGCCGGTTCGGAGAGGGACAAGCGGCGCCGCATTTACCGCTCGTCATGCCCCGCTTTCTAAGCGGGGCATCCAGTACGCCGCGACCTATCGGCTCCAGCACTACTGTCTCTGGAATGTTGGATCGCCCGGTCAAGCCGGGCGATGACAGCCAGTAAGTGTACGGCGAGTTCTCAGTAATCCTTCAGCAGCCGCTCGAGGTAGTCGAGTTCGAGCTGCGGGCGGGCCGGATCGGCGAGCCGGCGGCGCAGTTCCTCGAGGATGCGACGGGCGCGCTGCACGTCGATGTCGCCGGGGATCTTCACCGTCATGTCGTCGCTGTATTCGTGCCCGCGCAGCGGACGCCCGAGCGGATCGGTGTTGCGGCCCCCGCTCTGCTGGCGGCCGACGCGGTTGCCCGGACCGTCGCCCTGCTGGCCGTCGTCGCCCTGCTGCATCGCCTCCGCCATGCTCTGGGCACCCTTGCGCAACGCTTCCAGCGCGCGGCCCTGCGACTCCACGGCAGCATCGGCATTGCCTTCGCCGAGACTGTTGCCGGCATCGCCCATGGCGCTGTCGGCGTCGCCGAGGCCGTTCTGGTCGTCGGCCTGATCCGAATCGTCGTCACCGTTCTGGTCGCCGGGCTGTCCCTTGTCGCCCTTGTCCCCCTTCGGCGGCTGGCCCATGCCGCGCTGGTTGAGCTGGTCCTGCAGCTTCTTCAGGCGGTCGCGCAGCGCCTGCTGATCCTGCTGCAGATCGCCCATGCTCTGGTCGCCCTGCTTGCCGCGGCTGCGGTCGCGCCGCGAATCCTGGCCCTGCTTGAAGGTCTTGTCGCGGAGCTGCTGCTGCTTGCGGATCATGTCACCGAGCTCGTTGAGCGCCTGCTCCATGTCGTTGTCGCCCTGCCCAGGCTGCGCCATCTGCAGGTTCTCGAGCATCTGCTGGAGCTGCTCCAAAAGCTCCTTGGCGGCGTCCTTGTCGCCGGAGCGCGACAGCCGCTCCATGCGATCGATCATGTTGTTGAGATCCTGCTGGCGCATCATCCGCGTGTTCGGATCGAGCGGCCGGTTCATCGCCTGCGGATTGTTGCGGAACTGCTCGGCGAGCTGGCGCATGAAATTGTCCAGCGCCGCGCGCAGATCCTGGGTCAGCTTCTTGATCTCTTCGTCGCTCGCGCCGCGCTCCAGCGCCTGCTTGAGCGCATCCTGTGCCGCGCGCAAGGCCTTGTCGACATCGGTGATGTCGCCGTCCTCGATCGTCACGGCGAGCGCCCAGAGGCTCGCGACCACCCCGCGCATGGCATCGTCGGTGCGGGCCGCCTCGAGCTGGCGCGTGACGTTGTAGAGCCCGAGATAATGGCCCATCTCGTCCGCCATGAACATTTCCGGCGCGATCAGCAGCGCATCCAGCGCGGTATAGACGTCGGAATTCCTGTTGGCATCGAGCGCGAGAATGCGGCGCTGCTCGACCAGTGCCCGCGCCAGCGGCTTTGTGAACAGCCGCTCCGGCAGGCGCATGTTGAAGGGCTCGCTCCTGCCCTCGTTGCCGGCCTCGTCCTTGGCGGTCAGCGTCAGCGTGACGTCGGCGCCGGCATAGGGATCGTCGCTGAGATCCTTGACGGTCTGGCCAACCCCGTTGCGGGTGCGGGCGTTCGGCAGCACCAGCGGAAACTGCGGCGGCGCGAACAGCGGCCGCGCATCCTTTGATCCGTCCTGTGCGGCTTGCGGCGATCCTTGCGGTGGTCCCTGGCCTTTCTCGGCGGCGCGGACGGCGACATGCGCCTCGGCTGCGGTCACGCCGTAGTCGTCCTCGAGCTTGTAGGACAGCTGCAACGAGCCGCGCGCCTGCCGCTCCGGATCCTTGGCGAGCGCGATGGTCGGCGGCCGGTCCGGCGTCGCGGTGAACGCCCATTGCGGTTGCGCTGTGGGCGCGCGGACATGCACGGTGCCGTCGCCGGCAATCGCAAAATGCTTCTCGTCGGTGCCCTTCGGCGCCTGCTCGGTCGAGGCGGCTTCGCTCACGCCGCCGCCGGTGACGACGTCGAGCGTGCCGCCGCTGGAGCGCACGATCAGCGTGCTTCCGACCGGCACCGCGAGCGGGCCGCTTGCCGGCAGCGCAGCCTCCTTGCCAGCGGCCGACAGGATGATCGGCGGCTTGCCGGTGTAGAGCGGCGGCGTCACCCAGGCATCGACCCGAAAACTCGCCGGCGCCAGCATGCCGTTCCAGTCGAGCGCGGACGCCACGCGCGCCGCGCGCTCATCGCCGGCCGCGACATAGGCCGCGACCACCAGCACCGCGACCAGCGCGCGCAGCGCCCAGGGATCGTGGATCACGAGCCGCGGCGAGGGCAGTCCGGCGCGAATTCTCCTGATCGAGGCAAGCGTGCGTTCGCGCTGCGCCTGCCACAGCGCCAGCGAGACCGGATCCTGGCTCTGCAGCGTGTCGGTGAGCGTGGTGGCGGGACGATGACGGATGCCGGAACCGCGATCGAGCCGGCTCAGCGCCTCATCGCGGCTCGGCCAGCGAAACCGCGCGAACGGAACGAGCGTGACGACGGCGGCCGCGACGAAAAGAATCACCCCGGCGGCCCGCGCGGCAAAAGGCAATGCCAGCCAGAGCCCGCCCCATGACACCACCAGGAACAGCCCGACCAGCATCAGCAGCTGCGCCAGAGGCGGCCAGAGACGTTCCCACGCTATCGCCAGTTTTGCCCGTTTCAGGGCCTGCGTCAGCTTCAGTCGCGCAATGGAATCGCCCTCTCGCGCGGGCGCCGACGGATCAGGTGCCATGCCGTTCAATCTCTCCAATTTGCCGGCAAGTCAGCCTAGCACAACGGCGGCACTGAGGCACCCGTTCCTGCACGTATTCCGGCCCCTTCCGCACGCATAACACGAAGGCGTGACTATGCCGCATCGACCCCGTAACTTTGCGTGGTCGCGACCAAAAAAGCCATCGAGGAGACCCCAATGGACCAGAAAATGCACGACAAAGGCCTTGAAATCCGCAAAGCCGTGCTCGGCGAGGCCTATGTCACGAACGCGCTGAAGAATGTCGACGACTTCAACCGGCCGTTCCAGGAGATGCTGAACGAGTATTGCTGGGGCACCGTGTGGGGCCGCGAGGAGCTGCCGCGCAAGACCCGCAGCATGCTCAACATCGCGATGATCTCGATCCTGAACCGGCCGCACGAGCTGCGCGGGCATCTGAAGGGCGCGCTGACCAACGGCGTGACGCGCGAGGAGATCCGCGAGATCCTGATGCAGGTCGCGATCTATGGCGGCATGCCGGCGGCGGTCGACAGCTTTCGGATCGCGCGCGAACTGTTCGCCGAGCTCGACAAGGCTTGAGGGCGGGCGCCATGGACATCGGATTCATCGGCCTCGGCAGAATGGGCTTTCACATGGCGCGCCGCCTGATCGAGGCGCAGCATCGGCTCGTGGTGTTCGATACCAGGAATGAAGCGGTCGAGGCCCTGGTGGCGCTGGGCGCCGCGGCTGCGTCGTCACCGAAAGACGTCGCCGACCGCGTCGAGACCGTGATGGCGAGCCTGCCTTCGCTGCAGGCCTCGCTCGAGGTCGCCACCGGCGCGGATGGCGTGATCGAAGGTGGTCGCGTCAAGCGCTTCGTCGACCTCTCCACCGTCGGCTCGCAGATGGCGGTGCGCATCCACGATGCGCTCCAAAAGCGCGGCATCGTGCAGCTCGACAGCCCGGTCTCCGGCGGCGTCGCCGGTGCCGAAAAGGGCACGCTCGCGGTGATGGTGTCGGGTCCGAAGGCGGACTATGAGATGGTCAAGCCCGCGCTCGCGGTGATCGGAAAACTGTTCTTCATCGGCGAAAAGCCGGGCGCGGCGCAGACCATGAAGCTCGCCAACAATTTCTTGTCGGCGACCGCCATGGTCGCAACCTCGGAAGCTGTCGTGATGGGCGTCAAGGCCGGTCTCGACCCCACCGTCATGATCGAAGTGATCAACGCGGGCTCAGGGCTGAACACGGCGAGCCGTGACAAGTTTCCCCGCTCGGTTCTGCCGCGCAGTTTTGATTTCGGCTTCGCCACCGGATTGATGGTGAAGGACGTGCGGCTATGCCTCGAAGAGATGAAATCGCTCGGGCTCAGCATGGAAGTCGCCGAAGCGGTCGGCCGGCTCTGGGAAACCGTGATCCGCCACGAGGGCGCAGAGTCCGATTTCACTGCCGCGATAAAGCCGATCGAGAAGGCCGCGGGTGTCGTCGTCGGCGGCAAAGGCGGCGGACATGCGGTGAAATGAACCGCGTGATTCGCGCTGAACCGGCGTGTCAGACGAACAGGTCGGCGACGATCAGGAAAATTCCAACCTGTGCGACCATCCAGCAGATCGGCCGCACACCTGCAGGCGCAAAGGCATAGGCCGGAACATAGAGCGCGCGGCCGATCACGAACACCCAGGCCCCGATGGCCGACAGCGATCCCGCGCGACCAGCGGCATGCACCAGAAACAGGGCGGCCAAAAACTGTGGAAAGATCTCGAGCAGGTTGCGGTGCGCCCGGACGAAGCGCCCGCTGAGGCCTGTGACCTCGCGCGCCTCGTCGCGAGCACTCAAAACCCAGTCGCCGCCGAGCTGACGGAGTGTCAGCACACTGGACAGCGTCAACTGAACGACGGCCAGCAACATCGCCGCGGCCAGGGCCCACAGATCGGCTGTCATGCGTATCGGTGCCAGCCCTTTGGAGGTCGCGCATCCCTCGCGCGTGGCGCGGGATCAAGCACAAGATCCACAGGTCTGCAAGAGGCCGCGCCGCTCGACGCGCCGCGATCGGATTGCTAAGCCGCTGCCTCGCGGGGAGCGTTTGAGTCGAGACATGACCGTTGCGATCGAGATGGGACACACGACGGCGGGCAGTGCTGCAACTCTGGATCTCGAAGAACTGCTCGCAACCCGCCTGCTGGTGCAGGGCAATTCGGGTTCCGGCAAATCCCATCTGCTGCGCCGGCTGCTGGAACAGAGCGCGCCCTGGGTGCAGCAGGCCATCATCGACCCCGAAGGCGACTTTGTGACGCTGGCCGAGCGTTTCGGGCACCTCGTGATCGATGCCGAGGACCATACCGAGCGCGGTCTTCAGGTCGCCGGCGAGCGCGCGCGCATCCATCGTGTCTCCACGGTGCTCAATCTCGAAGGGCTCGACGCCGAAAACCAGATGCGGCGCGCCGCCGCCTTTCTCGGCGGGCTGTTCGACATTGCAAGGGATCATTGGTACCCGATGCTGGTGGTGGTCGACGAGGCGCAGTTGTTCGCGCCGGCGGTCGCCGGCGAGGTGTCGGACGAAGCGCGAAAACTGTCGCTCGGCGCGATGACCAACCTGATGTGCCGCGGCCGCAAGCGGGGCCTTGCGGGAATCGTCGCAACCCAGCGGCTGGCAAAACTCGCGAAAAACGTCGCGGCCGAGGCGTCCAATTTTTTGATGGGCCGCACCTTCCTCGATATCGACATGGCGCGCGCCGCCGACCTTCTGGGCATGGAGCGGCGACAGGCCGACGCTTTTCGCGACCTCGAGCGCGGACAGTTCATGGCGCTCGGCCCGGCGCTGTCCCGCCGTCCGCTGGGCCTGCGCATCGGACCGACCGACACAAAGCCGCGCAATGCGACCCCGCGCCTGATGCCGCTGCCGGAAGCAACGCTCGAGGACGCACGCGCCATCATCCTGGCCGCGCCGCCGCCGGAAACCGTCCGGACGCAACGCCGGCCGGCGCCGGACCTCCTCGACCAGCTCATTGCCGCAAAGTCCGCAAGCCTGGAGGTTCAACCCGCGGCGGTCGAGCCATCCCTCAGCGCCGAGGAGTTGGCGGAGCGGCGTGAGCGCGTCGACCGCGTGCTGCGCGCCATCCTGGCCGAGCCCGATGCCGGCTTCCGTGCCATCGGTGTGCTCTATCAGGAGTTCGTGGTCCGCTGCCGCATCGAGGGCCTCGGCTCCGATGTGCCTGATCTCGCCGACTTCCGCCGCATGCTGACGCGCGCCCGCGCCGGGCTCGGCGCCGATCCGGCCGGGGACGCGGCGTGGCACGATGTCTCGCTCCGCGCCTCGCTGCTGCCCGAGGACATGCAGGGCGTCTTCATGATGATCGCCCGCGCCGCAAAGGAGGGGCTTCCGTGCCCGAGCGATGCGGCGATCGCCCGCGCCTATGGCTCGCGCTCGCTGCGCCGTGCCCAGCGTCTTCTGACCTATATCGAGGAGCAGGGCCTCATCGTGTGCCAGCTCGACGGCACCGGCCGCAGAACCGTGACACTCGTCGAGCTCGCCTGGGCGACCGCGCCGGGCGACCCCAGTGCCGATGACGCGCCGGCCGAGCAAGATCTTGGCAGTCAGCCGCCGTGAGGCGACCGCCCGGTATCGCCCCGCGTCATTGCGAGGCGCATTTGCGCCGAAGCAACCCAGACTTTCTCGGGGGGGGGGGAGATTCCTGGATTGCTTCGCTTCCGCCTTCGCTCGTCGAGCTTCGGCGGATAAGTCGCTCGCAATGACGAGCCGTGATACGCATCTGAGATCATGGGATCGTCGAAAGAGAGTGCAATGATCGTTCATCGCATCGCAGCCTTCACCAATGGAGCGCAGGGCGGAAACCCCGCGGGCGTGGCCCTTTGCGAGGCGCTTCCCGACGCCGGCACGATGCAGGCGTTGGCCGCCGAGGTCGGCTATTCGGAAACCGCGTTCGCAGCCCCGGTCGAGAACGGCTGGCGGGTCCGCTATTTTGCGCCGCAGGTCGAGGTGGATTTTTGCGGGCACGCAACCATCGCACTTGGAGCTGCGCTGGCGCAGCGCGAAGGTTCTGGCACGTTTGTGCTGCAACTCAACCGGACGCAGATCACGGTCGACGGCGACCAGTCGGCTGCGGGTTGGAGGGCATCCTTCCGGTCCCCGAAGACGCATAGCCGCGAGGTGCCGGCCGCGGTCGTCGAGGAAGCGCTGGCCGTATTCGGGCTCACGCATGGCGAGCTTGATTCGCGCATCCCACCCCGAATCGCCCACGCCGGGGCGGATCACCTGATTTTGGCCCTGCGAGACCGACACGCACTGGGGGCGATGCGCTACGAGTTCGAGCCGGGCGGCGACCTGGCGCGGCGCGAAGGCATCGTGACCTTCAGCCTGCTCCACGCCGAAACACCTCAACTCTTTCATGCACGCAACCCGTTCCCGATCGGCGGGGTCTACGAAGATCCGGCCACGGGGGCCGCGGCAGCAGCGCTCGGAGGATATCTTCGCGATCTCGCCTGGCCGCACCAAAACTCCATCGTGATCCAGCAGGGCGAAGACATGGGCATACCTTGCCGCCTGGATGTCGATATCACCGAGCAACCCGGCGCACCGGTCAAGGTCTCCGGGACCGTCCGCGCGATTCAAGCGGCTGCAGCCCCCTGACGGTCCACAGCCATCGCCCGCGTCATTGCGAGGCGCATTTGCGTCGAAGCAATCCAGACCTTTTCCGCGGAAAGATTTCTGGATTGCTTCGCGGAGCCTGTCATCGGGCCGCGCTTTGCGCGGACCCGTTGGCCCGCAATGACGAATAATTCGACGGCACTTTTCAGTCTTGATCCTGGTCGGATATCCGAAGAGCATAGTAGCGCGAGTGGGCGTCGCCGCCGGGCTCCCAGGGTGAGGTCGGTTCGAAGCCCAATCGTTCATAGAGCCGATGCGAGGCCGCCAGCGCGTTGTTGCTCGACAAGCGGATGCGATCGTATCCGGCGCCGCGTGCAAACCTGATCAATTCATCTGCGATCGCGCGGCCGACGCCGCGGCCTCGGCAGCCTGCGTCGACGAACATGCGGACCATCTCGCACGCGCGATCGTCGAGACTTTTGATCGCGCCGGTGCCGATGATCGCCTCTTCGGCAATCGCGCACAAAAATAGCGCGCGATCGCCGTAGGCGTTTTCCGCGTCGTCGACATCCGACAGGCGCGAAGCGACGAAGTCGCGCACAAAGGGATCAGGGTGCTCATGAAAATGCTCACGCCAGACAGTTTCGATGAGCCGCCGCACTGCGGGCGCGTCGCCTCGTTGAAACGGCCGGATAGTCCAGTCCGATTGGAAGCGAGCGAGGTCTGCCAAAGCCGTCCGGGCCTCACAGCCAAGGCGCGGGCTTGTCCAGCGCGATCAGCTCCTCGACCTCGATGCGCGGACGGACCACGGCATATTGATCGTCCTTGACCAGCACTTCCGGCACCAGCGGACGCGTGTTGTAGGTCGACGCCTGCACCGCGCCATAGGCGCCCGACGTCATGATGGCGAGGAGATCGCCGGCCTTGGGCTCGGGCAGTTTGCGGTCGAGCGCGAGATAGTCGCCGGTCTCGCAGACCGGGCCGACCACATCGGCAACCATCGTGCGCATGCCCGGCGCGGGCTGGGCGACGGGGAGGATGTCGTGATGGGCCTCGTAGAGCGTCGGCCGGATCAGGTCGTTCATCGCGGCATCGATGATGACGAAATTCTTGGCATCGCCATGCTTCACATAGATCACGCGGGCGACCAGGATGCCGGCATTGCCGACGATCATCCGGCCCGGCTCGAACATCAGCGTGCAGCCGAGATTGTGCGTGATGCGCCTCACCATCGCGGCATAGGCGTCGGGCGCGGGCGGCGCCTCGCGATCGTGATGATAGGGAATGCCGAGCCCACCGCCGAAATCGACATGCGAGATGGTGTGGCCGTCGCTGCGCAGTTCGTGCACGAACTCGGTGAGAATCCGGAACGCGGTTTCCATCTTCGACAGATCGGTGATCTGGCTGCCGATATGTACGTCGGTGCCGGTCACCTGGATGCCCGGCAGCTTCGCTGCGCGGGCATAGACCGCGCGCGCCCGCGCGAGCGGAATGCCGAACTTGTTTTCCGACTTGCCGGTGGAAATCTTTGCGTGCGTCCCGGCATCGACATCCGGGTTGACGCGCACCGAGATCCGCGCCGTCCGTCCGGTCTCGACGGCGAGGCGCGACAACAGGTCGAGCTCGGGCTCGGACTCGATGTTGATGCAATGGATGTCGGCGGCGAGCGCGGCGCGCAGCTCGGCCTCGGTCTTGCCGACGCCGGAGAACAGGATCCTGCTCGGTGGAATGCCGGCGGCGAGCGCCCGCTTCAGTTCGCCGCCGGAGACGACGTCCGCGCCGGCGCCGAGTTTGGCCAGCGTCCGCAGCACCGACTGGTTGGAATTCGCCTTCAGGGCGTAGCAGACCATCACCTTCTCGCCGGCGAAGGCCTCGGTGAACACGCGAAAATGCCGCTCCAGCGTCGCCGTCGAGTAGCAGTAGAACGGCGTGCCGACGGCGCTCGCGAGATCGGACAGGCTGACAGCCTCGGCGTGGAGCACGCCGTTTCGATAATCGAAATGATTCATGGTGGGCTCAAATATCCGGGAGCCGGCGGCCCAGGACCTTCAGTATCGCAGTTGGCTATGACTCAATTACGCGACGGAGCGCCGCCACTGTCGAGCAGCGGGTCGAGAATGAACGGCCGTTTGGGCCCTCTTCCGGCGGTCGGCGGCGCATCCATTCCGTAGCTCGGATTGTACACGCTCGGTTTGTTCATCGCCTCGGTCTGGGTGTCGGTCGGCGCGGGGGCGCTGTTGGTGCTGGCCAGGGCTGGCGACGAGGCGTTCGGCGGCAGGTCCAAAGGCCCCTTGCGTCCGCAAGCCGCAAGCGCGAGCGAGGCCGCACACAAAGCGAGAATAGCCCAACCGGACGCGGTCGGGCGACGGTTACGATTCACGACGAGGGTCCCCATTTGGCTCGCACAATACAGAGATTGCACTGCCGCCACCACCCTGAAATTGCCCGAGCGAACCGGAACCCAGCCCTATTTTCGCTGTTTTTCCAGCCGCTTCAGCCAGCCTTTGGCCTGCGCGAGGACATTTTTCGGGGCCGTTCCGCCAAAGCTGGTCCGGCTCTTCACCGAGGCCTCGACCGACAGCACCTTCATGACATCGGCCGAAATCTTCGGCTCGACGCCCCGCATGGCTTCGAGCGGCAGGTCATGCAACGCCACGCCCCGCTCGGCTGCCAGCTTCACGATTTCCCCGGTGACATGATGGGCATCGCGGAACGGCATTTTCAGGGTGCGCACCAGCCAGTCGGCGAGATCGGTGGCGGTGGCATAGCCCTCGCCGGCTGCAAGTCTCATGCGCGCCTCGTCGGGCACCAGATCGGCGACCATGCCGGTCATGGCGCGGATCGCGAGGCCCACGGCATCAAAGGCCTCCATGGCGCCCTGCTTGTCTTCCTGCATGTCCTTCTGATAGGCGAGCGGCAGCCCCTTCATCACGATCAGAAGGCCGGTCAGCGCGCCGATCACCCGGCCGGTTTTGGCGCGGACCAGTTCTGCGGCATCCGGATTGCGCTTTTGCGGCATGATCGACGAGCCGGTGGTGAACTTGTCGGAGAGCCGCACCAGGCCGACCAGCGGCGAGGTCCAGATCACGATCTCCTCGGCGAGCCGCGACAGATGCATCGCGGTGATCGCGGCCGCCGACAGGGTTTCCAGCACGAAGTCGCGGTCGGAGACGGCGTCCAGCGAATTGGCCATCGGCCGGTCGAAGCCGAGCGCCCTTGCAGTGGCCTGACGGTCGATCGGAAACGATGTACCGGCGAGCGCCGCGGCACCGAGCGGAGATTCATTGAGGCGGGCGCGCGCATCGGCAAAACGGCCGCGGTCGCGCGCGGTCATTTCGACATAGGCGAGCAGATGATGCCCGAAGGTGACGGGCTGCGCGGTCTGCAGATGGGTGAAGCCGGGCATCACGGTCGCGGCATGCTCGATCGCGCGATCGACCAGCGCGCGCTGCAATGCTGCGAGGCCTTCGTCGATCTGGTCGATGGTGTCGCGGACGAACAGGCGGAAGTCGGTCGCGACCTGGTCGTTGCGCGAGCGGGCGGTGTGCAGCCGCCCGGCGGCCGGCCCGATCAGCTCGGCAAGCCGCGCCTCGACATTCATGTGAATGTCCTCGAGCGCGCGCTTGAAATCGAACGCGCCCTTGCCGATCTCTGACAAAATCGTGTCTAGACCCTTGCCGATATTTTTTGCATCTGAGGCTGTGATGATGCCCTGCGCAGCCAGCATCGCGGCGTGGGCCTTTGACGCGGCGATGTCCTGGGCAAAGAGGTGGCGATCGACGTCGATCGAGACGTTGATGTCCTCCATGATCGCGTCGGGGCCCTCGGCGAACCGGCCGCCCCACATCTTGTTGCTCATGCTATCCTGCCCAGGCCTTCCATCTGCAAGCGCGTCGCCTGACGGCTGCGCGCCGCACATAGCCTCAATCGACCAAGAATGACAAACGATATGCCCGACCTCTCCTCACCAAAGCCGGCCGCGATGCGGCGGATTCAGTTTGCAATCGGCGCGGTCGCGATCGGCGCCGCACTCGGTCTCGGCGGCTTTTACGGACTTGGCGCGCTGAAGCAGACGTCGGGCGATCCGGCCTGCCGCGGTGCCGTGACGCTGGCGCAAAAGATCGCGCCGCTGGCGCATGGCGAGGTCGCAGCCCTCACCATGGCGACCAGCCCGCTGCGCCTGCCCGACCTCGCCTTTGCCGACGGCGACGGCCAGCCGCGAAAACTGTCGGACTGGCGCGGCAAGACCGTGCTGGTGAACCTGTGGGCGACCTGGTGCGTGCCGTGCCGCAAGGAGATGCCGGCGCTGGAAGAGTTGCAGACAAAACTGTCGGGGCCGAATTTCGAGGTGGTCGCCATCAACATCGACACCCGCGATCCCGAAAAACCGCGAAAGTTCCTGCAGGACGCCAATCTGACCCGGCTCGGCTATTTCAACGATCCGAAAGCCAAGGTCTTTCAGGACCTTAAAAGCATAGGCCGGGCGCTGGGCATGCCGACCTCGGTGCTGGTGGACGGCCAGGGCTGCGAGATCGCGACCATCGCCGGCCCGGCGGAATGGGGCAGCGACGACGCGATCAAACTGATCAAGGCTGCGCTCGGCACGGCCGCGGCCGCGCTTTAGGCGGGAATCGCGTTACGCGCTGATGTTCAGATTGCCGCCGACACCAGCGCCAACATTGGCGAGCGACTGCTGGGCACCGCCGAGCAAGGTCAGGACGGCCGACTTCTGCTCGTCCAGGTTCTGCTTCAGCAGCGTCGTTGCGATCTGCTGCTGCATCCCGCCCGCCTGGGCCGAGATCATGCTCGTCGCAAGGCTCGTAACATCCATAACGCAATACCTCTCAGGCTCCCGCCACACTAGCCCAACTTTCTCAACTGGCGCGGCAAAAGGGGAGTTTTCAGGAATTTTTCGGTCGAAAGGCGAGTCGGATCAATGGGTGGGTTTCCGGAATCGCGTGTAGTGGAGACCAAGTCCCTTTTGGGC
>Ga0335071_10000333_pt1 | contig 53759 bp, 37 predicted proteins | sample Lox_Sample_15_FD_206724 | JGI IMG/M metagenome (GOLD analysis project Ga0335071, IMG submission 206724) | Soil microbial communities from Loxahatchee National Wildlife Refuge, Florida, United States - Lox_Sample_1.5 | ecosystem: Environmental > Terrestrial > Soil > Wetlands | place: USA... | reverse complement strand
GTCGATGAACGCGCCGCAGACAAAGAGGTCCGTGCATTATTCGCGCAATACCGCGAGCGCTTTGCCCGAAACGATCTTCCGGGGATTGTACTGTGCTTTGCTACGAATTCTGTGCTCTTGAAGGGTATGTTGGAGATCGCTGAAGACTTCCTATTCGGCGATAGCCTCCTCGGCCGCCGGCAGAAGGAGATGATTGCCACGTACGTCTCGCGGCAGAATGCATGCACCTACTGTGCCGACAGCCATGGCGCCTTACTTGGAGCGCAGGGCGGGTCACCCGAGTTAATTTGCGCTTTGCAGGAAGGAGACCTTAGTGCGCCACTGCTCAGCAACGCGGAGGTGGCTCTGCTGAGGTTTACCGGAAAGGCGAATGCTAATTCGCCGGCTATTACCCGCTCCGACGTGGAAGCAGCTATGCGCGCGGGTTGGACGGAATCCCAATTGGCGGAGGCGGTGCATATAACAGCCCTCTTCGCCGCCTTCAACCGCGTCGCCAACGGATTTGGACTACCCTCTCCCTATCCTGACGGACTGCGAGACCCGCGATGACCGAACCCTCGAACCCGCGACGCCCAAAGCGCGGCGCATGGACTCCTCAACCAGAGACCATCGCACTCCTGCGCGTCTCCGGAAACTCTATCAATGGGGTCGGCGAAACCACGCCGCGCCGGCCTTCGCCGTTTTTCTGGCACCCGCCGGATCAGCATCCCTGGGGTGATCTGCAGCTGCTGGCACGCAAGAACTCGCGCAAGTGCCCAGGATCCGCAGAGGCGTTTCAGGCGGCCTACGCGTATCCCGTGCTGAATGAGGTGTCCGCAACGCGCAATGAAGCCCCTGTTGAGGAGTTGACGAAGAACGTCCGGGACTTCGCCCTCTCGCACGAAGCAGACGATGTCGGAATCGCAGTTATGGATCCAACTTATGTGTTCGAGGGCTACACGATCGAGCACCCGTGGGTCATCGTGCTCGCGATTGCGCACAATTACGAGCGCCTCCGCGAGGTGCCGTCCGATGAGACCAATGGCACAGGCGTCTGCGATGTGGGCGACCAGTACGCGAGAGGCACCCGATCGTCCTACAACCTCGCCAACTGGATTCGCTCGCAGGGCTATCACGCCGACCCCTACCCCGGCCCCATGGCATCAGCGCTGCTGCTTATTCCTGCCGCCATTGCCGCTGGCCTTGGCGAGTTGGGTAAACACGGATCGCTTATCAGCCCGCGCTTTGGCTCTGGGGTTCGCCTGGCAGGCGTCACTACCGACATGCCTCTGGCCCCGACCGCACGCCAGCGGTTCGGCGCCGACGAGTTCTGCGCCAACTGTCAGGTGTGCACACAGGCTTGCCCGCCCGCCGCGATCACTCCCAACAAGCAGATGGTACGCGGCGTCGAGCGCTGGTACGTTGACTTCGATAGATGCGTCCCCTACTTCGCAGAAGCTGCGTCGTGCGGCATCTGTATTGCAGAGTGTCCGTGGACACGCCCATCGGTGCGGCCGAAGCTTCTGGCAACCATGGCTCGAAGGCTTGGTCAGGGATGAACAGGCCCTCATTTCCGCCGCCGGAGGAAGAGTCGATCCGCTACGCCGGCTGGAGCGTTCTCGGCGCTGCCTTCATCGGTGTCATGGTGAGCTTCGCTCCTATCATTCCCTACACTTTCAGCCTGTTTCTCGATCCTTTGCACGCCGCATTCGGATGGAAGCGCGAATCGATGGGAGGGGCCTTTGCGCTGGCGGCCATCACGGTCGCGCTGGTTTCGCCGCTGATCGGCCTTTTGCTCGATCGCTTTCCCCCTCGACGCATCATCCTCCCGGGCATTCTGGTTTTCGCCATCGCACTGGCAACGCTCAGTCGGCTGACCCCGCATATCGTTCAGTTCTATCTCACGTTCTTTGTAATAGGACTGGTGGCCAATGCCACCGCACAATTTGCGTACACACGCACGATTCTCACCTGGTTCACAAGCCGCCGAGGAATAGCGCTCGCATTGTTGCTCACCGGAAGTGGCGTCGGATCGATTCTGATCCCACCGCTGACGGAGTGGATGATCCAGCATCACGGATGGCGCAGCGGCTTTCTCCTCCTGGGCTTCATCGCGCTTCTCGGGTTTCCTCTCACTGCCATGCTGGTGCGTAATCGCCCCGAGGCCGCTGTGGTTCGACCCGAACATCGCGCTGAAACTGGTATGACGGTCGCTGCCGCACTGCGAGCCGGGGCTTTTTGGATCCTGGCCTTCATCACGATTCTTTCCGCATTCAGCGAGAACGGCCTGGTGACCAACCTTGCTTCCATCCTTACCCAGCATGGCCTGCTCGCCTCCACTGCGGCTCTCGCTCTTTCGATCCGCGGAGGGGCGGGCATAATCGGCCGGCTCGGCATCGGGTTCGCAATCGATCGAGTTTCGCCGGAGCGCATTCAGAGTTTTGTTCTGGCATTGGCGGCTGCAGGAACCCTCATTCTTGCTTTCGCCGGCTCCGGATGGGCAGCTCTGTTAGGTGCGGCAGTTCTTGGCGTGGGGCTCGGCAGCGAAGCCGATGTAGGCCCGTATCTGCTGGCGCGCTATTTCGGCCGACGCCATTTCTCTGTGCTCTACGGTCTTACCTGGACCGCATACGCGATCGGCGGCGCCACTGGCCCCCTCTGGGTTGGACATCTCTACGATCGTGCCGGCGCCTATCTGCCGCGATTCATTGTCTATCTCGCGGCGGTGGCATTTGGAGCGGTCATTCTCAGCTTCTTCCTGCAATCTACCCGGGGACGCGTTTTGTCTGAGCTCGAGATGGCCGCAGACGCGGGTGTTCCGCTCGAAGGATAGCCTCCGCAAGCTCATCAGCTGATTCTCCTGTGTGAACATATTCCTGCCCCGCAAGGGGACAGAAACTTCGCTAGTCGCCCCTGTGGCGTTTCACACAGCAAGGATGTTCATTTTCGAACAGGTGTGCGCGGCCACGGACAGTCAATCCGGGTTGATTAGGCTTCGTTTGGATGGAACTCTCGTTTGGTTCCCACCTCTCTGGACTCATAATCCAGGATTCATGCGCTCGGCGCGAGCGTTCCTGAGCACAGTGCGTCCAATGGACATCATTCCAGCTGCACGAGAGACTTGGCAGCCGAAATGCTCGCAATCCAACGGCTCACTGGCTTTCCTCTTTCAAAGCAAAAGGAGGCACAGATGCAAGTTGTGCTCCAGGATCTCCGCTTTGCGTTCAGGCAAATCATCCGCAACCCTGGCTTTTCGCTCACCGCGGTTCTTTCGCTCACGCTTGGCATCGGGGCTACCGTCGCCGTCTACAGCATTCTGTACGATGCGGTGCTGCATCCCTGGCCGTACGCCGGAATCGAGCGCATTTGCGACGTCTGGCTCACGGACAATGCCGGCCATGAAGGGACCTGGGGCCTGACCGGACCGCAAATCCGCCAGTTGCGGCAGACTCATGCCGTGGAGGATGTGGTTGCTTCGAACTATACAAGCCAGACGGTCACTGGCGGCGACGTTCCAGACGACGTGGTTGTGGACGAGATGACCGGGTCGCACTTCCAGTTCCTCGGGCTGCGCCCCATCCTGGGTCGGTACATTCTGCCGACCGATGCCCCCGACGGACAGGATCCCCAGCCGGTGGCGGTTCTGAGCTACAAGTTCTGGCAGCGGCACTACCGTGGCGATCCGGCGATTGTGGGGAAAAGCATTCAGCTTGACCACAAGACCTACACGATCCTCGGCGTCATGCCAGTGCGCTTCACCTGGAGGGATGGAGATGTGTACACCCCTCTAAAGATGGAATCCGACCAGACGCACCGGTACGGTCCGGAGATCAAGCTGAAGCCCGGTGTCAGTTTCGAGGCTGCCACCGCGGAGTTCCTGCCCTTGTTTCAGGAGTTCGACAAGCAAACACCGAACATCTTTCCCAAGCAGTTCAAGATCAGTGTGCGGGGGTTGGCAGAAACCTACACCCAGGATCTGAAGAAGACGATGTACCTGCTCTTCGGGGCTGTCGCGCTGCTGCTCGCCATTGGCTGCGGCAACGTCTCGATCCTTCTGCTTGCGCGCGGGACGGCCCGTCAACATGAGTTCGCCGTTCGCTCCGCCGTGGGCGCGAGCGGACTTCGCATCGTGCGCCAACTGCTGACCGAATCACTGCTTTTGTCTCTGATCGGGGCGGGAATGGGTGTGGTTGTAGCCTACCAGACGCTCAGGTTCATCATCCCCAGGCTCCCCGACCACTCCTATCCGTACGAAGCCGACTTCCACATCAACCTGCCTGTGCTGTTTTTCAGCGTGGGCCTGGCGGTGCTGAGCGGGGTTATCTTCGGTCTGTTCCCGGCATTGCAATCGTCGCAGCCGGAAATCAGCCAAGTGATGCAGGCCGGCACGCGCCGCCTGACCGGCAGTGTCAAAGGAAAGCGCATGCACACTGCCCTGATAGCGGGCCAGATTGCTCTGACGCTCCTTTTGATGACTGCAGCCGGAGCAGCTGTTCAGAGCTTCATCCGCATGAACACCGTGCCGCTCGGCTATGAACCGCAGCACACAATGTCCGTCGGGATTCCCATTCGCGAGAACGCGCACACGACATGGGCGGATCGGGCCCGCTACTTCACCGAACTTCACGCCAAGGTGGCGTCTACTCCAGGGGTTCTTTCCGCCGGAATCTCCAGCAATGCCACTCCGCCCGACAGCGGCTGGACGCTTCCCGTTGAGATTCTGGGCAAGGCGTCGACGCAGGCGCAAGAAGCACACGTAGAATTCGTCGGCCCCGAGTACTTCTCAGCCCTGCGAATTCCTTTCGTTCATGGCCGGGTCTGGGACCAGAGCGAGATCGCGCGCGGGGCCACATTGGTCCTGGTGAATCAGGCGTTCGTGCGTCAGTATCTCTCAGGAGCAGATGGCGTGGGGCATTCCCTGCGTGTTCCCCGATTCACCAATCTTCCTCCGATGATATTGGGTGCAAACGGCATCACGGGATGGCTCGAGATTATCGGCGTGGTGGGCGATTCGCTCGATGACGGACTGAACAAGCCGGTGGCCCCAGCGGTCTACGCGCCTTACACGTTGGTCATGCCTCCCTTTACACAAATCCTGGTTCGCGCCCAGGGCGAGCCGCTCACGCTGCTTCACAGCATCCGCCAGCAAGTCGCCACTCTCGATCCCGATCAGCAGATATTCAACGATGTCCGCGACCTTCAAGGCTGGATCGAGCGCGAGCCGGAGTTTCAGCGAGGGCGGCTCATTTCCATACTTTTCGGAGCCTTCGCCTTTCTGGGACTAACCCTGGCCGCAGTTGGACTCTACAGCGTTGTCTCCTACACCGTCCTGCAAAGGACGAGCGAGCTCGGCGTGCGCGTCGCGCTCGGAGCGCGTCGCCGCGATGTACTGAGCCTTGTTGCCCTTTCAGCCGGAACCAGCGTGGGGATCGGAATCGGAGTGGGACTGGTTCTAAGCCTGAGCTTGAACCGGCTGATCTCCACCTGGATCGAGAGCGGGACGCGGGATCCGTTCACACTCCTGGCGGTATCGCTGATCCTGATTGCCGTCGCCGGGCTGGCATGCCTGATTCCCGCCCGCCGAGCCACTGCCATTGACCCCATGACCGCTCTACGCTGCGAGTAGTTCGTATGTCACTGCTCGCCCGTCGGGCGGGATCACGGATCAATTTCGTTCTGTAGTGCCTTTTCATGACCGAGCATGGCAAACAGGATGAGGCTGGCGATTGCGGCGACACACCCATCCACGGCGAGCGGCGCGCTGTAGCCGAAGTGATCGAACGCGCGACCTCCCACCGCAGACGCGGCGGCTTGCGCGGCAAGACTGACCACGGTGTTCATTGCTGCCGCGTTCGCGCGATTGGCCTCCGGCGTATGGTTCATCAGCAGTGTTGTGATCCCTGGGCCACTCATCCACTGCAACGCAGTGAGTGCGAGATAGGCGCCGATTGCGCGCGAGCTGCCGTCGCTCAAGGAAAGCCCCCAGATTGCCAGCGCTGTGCCGAGCTGCGTGATCGCGATGCCGAGGACAAGGCCTGAACGCCGATAGACGAGAGGTGCAACGAGGACCGCTGCAACCTGCAAAAGCTGTGACGCGGTGTAGATGACGCCAATGCTGGCTGTGGAGAGGCCCATGCGGCGCGCCAAATAGACATTGGCGAATGGAGTGAAAAAGCTGATGGCGAAGTTCCAGACCGCAATCGCAGCCAGGAAGCGAACCAGGAAGGAGCTCAGAACCTTTTCATGGCGTTCGTGGTTCGGCTTCTCCTCCGGCCGCAGTCGGACCAGGCCAATTGCCGCAAGAAAAACGACTGCGCACGCGAGGAGCAGGACCGCGCGCAGCCCATCGTGTGCTCCGGGCCAGTTGAGTGTTTGCAGTGCTCCCGGCAGAAATCCGCCGACAACCCCAGCGAGCGCACCCGAACCGATTCCTGTGGCCATGAACAGGCCGAAGGCGAGGCCCCGGCTCCTGGCGGAAGTGAGCCCGGCGATGACGGGGGAGAATGCGACGATCCAGAGACTCATCGCGGCGCCTGAGAGAAAGCTGAGCACGAGTTGTAGGGACTCAAGCAGGAACTGCGTGCGGAGTGCCAAGCAGAGCGGCGCGACCACTACATAGAGGAAGAGAAGCGGACGCAGGCCGATGCGCCGCGAAGCAGCACCGACCACGAGGGTGCCCGTCAGAGTTCCGAGCGTAAGGGCAGAAGATATGAGGCCGATGCTTCTCACGGTGAAGTGATGTTCAGCAAGGAACAGCGGATAGAGAAAGAAGTAAAGACAAAGCCCGAGATCGACTGCCGACGAGGCCCCATACATCGCCCAGAAACCGGGTTTTGTCCGACGGATGCGCAGCAGCTCGGGCAATCGACTCGGGGGTTTGCTGCAGAGTGCCACGCAATCGATATCGCTGGATGCGGGCATCAGGAGCGACCTGTCGCTACGAGACGGTCCAGCTGTTCGATCGCCCAAGCGAGATCGCGATACGGTAGCTCCAGCACCTCGGCCTGCAGCAGCCGGTCAATCGCTTCATACTGCTGTTGGAGTAGATCGGGCGGCGTGAATCGACCCTGCTTAAAGGCCTCGGATGCACGTTGCTTCGAGTAGGACCGTAGCGGAGCGTTCTTTCCTTCGTTGCGATTGAGAAACACAAGATAGCGAACAGATGCTGACTGCGCGTAGCAGATGGAGGGGAGGGCCGACGTCTTGAGCTCGACGGATGGCTTGCCGGTTTCTGCGCGCTGCGTCACGGGATTGCCATCGATCTCCGGAAAAAGCGCTGCTGCAGATGGGCGAAAACGCAGTTGATGGCAGTTGCCGACGGCGAGCAGTTCATCGGAGTCATGTGCCAAGTAACTTCCGTCGTCAGAGACAAAGGTCCAACCCGCCTTGGCGCATGCGTAGGAGAGAGTCGACTTGCCGGCGCCGGATTCGCCGCACAGCAGTACACCCACGCTGTTGCGGGCAACGCAGGCCGCATGAATGCCCGTGGCGACGCGCGTTGTCAGTTGGCTCATTGCTGCACATTCGAGAAAGAAGTAGCGGAAGTAGCCACGATGCTCCACCGCGGCGCGTGTTGCCCAGATAGAGGAGAAACCGCGCTGCAAATCGTTGATGCCGTGGTTGTCCTGATCAGCCACGAATGAGAACAAGTGCTGCTGAACGAGACAGCGCGGAGCCGGCGGACATTCTCGAGAGCCGCCGCCTTCCAACACGCAGACCTGGATTCGAATCGGAACGGTGGAAAAGATCTGAGCATAGTCCGCCCAACTCTCGGCAGCCGCATCCAGCACGTCGGTGGAGTTGGATACAACATCGACAGGGAAGCCCAACGGATAGAACCTCTGGGAGAAGGGATATCGCATCCGTGCAAGAACCGGGTCCGACGCACCAATGGATGCGGATCTGCCGGCGTCGATGGATATTGTCGTGAGCATCTTTCCTCCTCCGTCCCAGGTGGCGCCTACAATCTAGAAACTGATTCTTCCGGCGAATTGCACAATGCGCGGATTGTTTGCCGTGCTCGTGATCGTTCCGAACGCCTGGCCGGAGGTGAGGGTCACGTTAGGATTGGAGAAGTTCGGCGTGTTGGTGATGTTGAAAAACTCGGTGCGGAAGTGGAAGCGCAGAGATTCTCCCATCGGAAAAGAACGCTCGATCGCCGCATCAAGGTTGCGTTGTGCAGGACCGCGCAAGAAGCCGGTGCTGCTGTTTCCAAAGCCGGTGTCGCTTGGCGAAATGCCTCCCGGTGCGATGGGCGCGGAAGGGAAAACACCGGCGTTGAGGTAGTGATCGAGTACACGGTTGTAGATTGATCCCGATGTGTAGGGGCTGGAAAGCGGCTGCTCGGCGCGGTTCTCGAAGTTGCCGTAAACCAGGCCCGCATTGTTGTCCAGGACGGTGAGCGGAGTGCCCGACTGGGCGACGCCGATCAGCGATATCTGCCAGTGGTTCAGGCTCGCACGCAGAAAATGCGATGAGGCGTCAATTCTCGGTGTCTGGTAAACGAGGCTGACGACGCCCCGATGAGTTCGATCGAAGTCGGTTGGACCGTACGCCTGGCGAGGATTGTTCTGATCATTCGAAAGGAGCCACTCCTCGAAGACATCGCTGCCTTGTGTTCCGCTGGTCTCATCCAAATTGCGCGACCACGTGTAGCTAGCGAGGAACTCGAAACCGTGGCTGAGACGTTTGGTCAAGCTGGATTGCAGGGAGTTGTAATTGGAAGGAAAGCGCGTCTGGTAAACGATCGATCCGGCACTAACACCAACGAAGGGCAGACGGTCTCCCACGTTCGCGGCAGTGTTTGTCGTATCTCCATTGATGGGATTGAGTGGGCTGGCAAGCGATGCCTGATTGAACTCGACACCGCCCGGAATGTGGAGAGAGCGTGTGCCTACATAGCCGACTTCCACAAGGTAATCGCGCGCAAACGAAGTCTGCAGATTCAGGTTGTACTCCTGTGTGTATGGGTCGGTTACGCTTGGATCAACGGCATAGAGAGTTTGCGCACCGCCTGGAACGCGGGGCATGAAGATGGGATAGCTGGTCGCAGGGGGAAGCAGGGGGGCAAACGGCTGCTCCTCCGACGAGCCGCCGTTCTGTGCGTCGAACAGGCTCTGCGTCTGCGCAAACGGCGGTTGATTGACGAGATTTTCGACCAGACCTGCGGAGAGCCGATCGAAATAGATGCCGTAGCCTCCACGCAAAACCGTCGCTGGCTTGTCGGTAAGCTTCAGTGCGAATCCCAGGCGCGGAGAGAGGTCGAGATAGTTGTTCTTCCAGAATCCATCGCGGTTGGCGCGCATTACGCCCACGGGGAGACTACCAGGGAAGTTATGTGGAACGAGAAAGCCGCTGTATGTTCCACCTGCAGGAATTTGCTGCAGAGCATGCGTTGGATCGAAGGTAGAGAGCCTACCGTCAATTTCCGTAGGAGCACCGAAGATCTCGTAGCGGAGTCCCGCGAAGACGGAAAGACTTGAATTCACGCGCAGGTCGTCCTGCGCAAAGAGAGCGAGGTCGTTATACCGTTCATCCTTTCGGAAGATGCCCGAAGCGGCCGCAGTCAATTCAATGTTGCTTTGTCCATTCGGGCTTCCGTTTTGCGTCGCGCTCTCGCCGAGAAGAAAGTCATTGAACGTCCGCATCTCCATGAAACCCGAGGTTACGTAGGGAGGATTGAGCATTACCTGGTGGTGCTTGACCTCCGCGCCGAGTCTCAGGGACGAGCGGCCATGCGTGAGCGAGAGCGTGTCCTGCCAGATGAAACTGTTAGTCACTTGGCGCTGAAACGGAGTTCCACCATTCCCCACAGTGAATAGGCCGTCGATCGTAATACTGGGCATGGGAACGTCCCGCCCGGATGTGCCCACAGGCGACTGTGTGCCGAGGTCCGCGCTTGAAATCGGGCTCGCGACGGATGAGATGCCGTTGAACCGGGTGTAGCCAAAGCGAGCAAGGTTGACGAGATTCGAATTGAAGACACGACTGTATCCGAGCACAAGCATGGCGTTCTGGTCCGTTTCGTTCGTGCCCCATCCAGGCACTGTGGCGGCGTTCGCTGAGAAGGGTGAAACTGTGGGAGCGTGCGAATAAAAGAAGCGGGCGAAACCTTGATCGCGCGAGCTGAAGGTTTGGTCGAGATTCAGCGTGTACTGGTCTTCCTGATACGTGGCAGGGATTGAGAATGTGCTTTGGCCGATGGGCGTTTGCCCCCCGACCTGCGGCAGCAGGATCTGCGGGCTTGGTACCGCAAACTGGCCATTGGGAAGTTTGAAGTTGAGCAGCTTAAGAGCCACAGGGTTAATGTTCGAGCCATCGCACGCGAGTTGCGTCCCGCCGGCGTTGGTAGGTCCCGATGCGCAAAACGCCGCCCCGAGAGTGCTTGCCGAACGATCCTGGCTGATCGCAGGTAGAAACACTGTGGAGGTACTGCTGCCGAGTCCATTGCTGGATCGAGTTCCCTGATAGCCACCAAAGAACAACGTATGGCCGCGAAGAACAGGGCCGCCGAGCGTGGCCCCAAACTGGTTCTGTTTCAGTACCGGCCGTGCCTCCCCGGCGCGATTGAGGAAGAACGTATTCGCGTTTAAGACATCGTTGCGCACAAACTCCCACGCGCTGCCATGGAAGCGGTCGGTGCCTGCACGGCTTACCAGATCAACATTCGCTCCAGTACCCCGTCCATAACCGGCGTCGTAATTCGCAGTCTGTACCTTAAACTCCTGAATTGTGTCGGGCGCTGGCACTGCGACTCCGACCTCTTCGCCGTCGCTACGCGCCGAGTTCTGCGCCAGATTGTTGGCATCGACCCCGTTGAACTGCAAGTTGTTTGCTGTGGTCTTGTTGCCGGCCGCGTTGACGTTCTGCGTGCCGCGTCCGAGCGCTGTGGCGTCGGGGAGTGCGACCACAACGCCGGGCGAAAGAGAGAGGATCTGCGTGAAGTTCCGATTGGCGAGAGGAAGAGACTGAATCGCTTGCTCATCGACGAGCCGGCCAAGCGTTGCGCTGTCAGTCTGCACGACATCGGCTGAAGCACTGACCTCCACAGTTTCCTGCTGCGCGGCAAGCGAGAGCGCAAAGGTTAGCGTTGTAGTTTCGCCGACCTTGACCAAAACGCTATGCGCCTCTTCGCGCTTGAATCTAGGCTCCTCGATTGTGACAGAGTATGAACCGGGCTGAAGAAGAGTAGCGGCGAAGTGCCCGTCCGTAGCGGTCTTCAACTCACGCACTGCGCCAGTCGTATCGTCTGTGAGGACAACGCGGGTGCTTGTGAGACGCGCGCCGCGGCCGTCCTGCACCAGGCCTGCAATGGCTCCCGTCCCCGGGGCCTGGCTGAACACTGCGATCCTCCCCCCGCTGAGGACGGTAAGGATCAAGAGGAGCAGATAAGTTGATCGAAGCTGCATGGCACTCTCTTTTCAAATCTGAACTGCCTCTTGAATCTAGTGAGAGATGTCGAGCGACTTGTCATGGCATTGTCTTTATCGTGCTACTTTGTGTCACTCGCCGCAGACGAAGCGCCGTTGTGCGCCTGACCGTAGCGGAGTCCCAAGGTTTCGATCGATGATGGGTTGCCATAGCAATCGCTGTATGATCGCCACACACGGTTGCATCGCCAGGCCTCTAGCGCATACACAATCCCTTGTCGGATATGAAAGTCCGTGCGGTAGAGGAGGAAGCGTAGCTGCATGAGATCGCTGAGAAATCGTTCGCGCGGCGAATGGCGAGGAGCAAGTGGCATGATGCGGGCAGGAAGATGAATCGGGAAAACACGACGCAGGCGCTGCGTTCGTCCAGGAACACGCACATCACCCTGAAGGGCCCTTTCGAGCAAGAGATAGAGCTTGGTTCCGGGCACATCGGCGAGGACTGCTCGACGTCCATAGCGGTGCCGCCAGTCTGCTACCAGTGGAGGTAAAGCATTGCCAGGCCATTCGGCTAACGCAGGAGTTTCGCTTTCACCGAAGAGATCGGATGACAGGAAGGCAGCGAGGCTAAGTGCAATCGAGACCTCTCTGCTTGTGACTGCAGCGTCACGCACTTCATTCCAGAATGATCGGTCGCCGCGACGCGCAAGCGCATGCCGTCGGAACTCGAGAAGCCAGGAAGGACGAGTGTGTTCGTTACGCAAATGTCCGAAGATGTGAAGCGCCTGGCCGATGAGTTGATCAGAAGGCCTGAGTGCCGGAAAGCATTCCTTCCCCCATTTCCACTCGCCAAGCCGGTCAAGGTGCGGATCATAGATCAATTTGTCATTGGCCCGAACCGCACCATCAAGGCTGAAGTGCAGTTCCACCGAGCGCGGCTGTCCAGGCTGGTATTGCCCTTCAATGGAGGCGCGCTGCGATACGGGCGTTTTAAACTCCCATGTCCGCGCTGTGGCGGCAGTAAGGATATAACCGCGCTGCTCGAGCAGCGCGCGGCATCGAGAGAGTTGGCCCGACTCGACAAGAAAGTCGAAGTCGCTTTGCACTCGCGCAGTGAGGTCCGGACATGTGTGGGGGAAGAGTGTGAATCCCTTCACATTCGCATAGCAAACGCCTGCCGCACGGAACTGTTTGTTGAGTTCTGCAAACTCGCGGAATTGGTCCGCAAATCGCCTGGCATTGTGTGCGCGCTTCTCTTCAAGACGGTGCAGTATCCGGCCATCAACTGAATCAGCGGCACCAATCGCCTTTACGCGATCGAGAAAATAGAGAGCCAGGCCACTGGTGTCGAGCCAGAACTCCGTGGCCTGCCAATCTCTTTTAGTAAAGGTGCGCAAGCGTTGACGGGGCAGCTCTGCGGGGTCGCGAAAGCTCGCGACTATGGCTTCCACTAGTGGGCGACAACTCGAGTTCATCCACTTCACACAGCCTCCTTACAGCGACCTCGCGTGACTAGGGATTGAGGAAGCGGAGAAGCGCCTCCTCGTCCTCACGGCTGAGCGAGGCACGAACGCGCATGTGGCGAGCTACCGTGCCGGCTATGCTGGGTGAGAAACCTTCTGGGGCAGCATGACAGCGCGAGCAGTTCTGCTGGAAGACACGCTCGCCGTCAGTCTGGGGCGCCTGCCGCACTTTCTTGCCGTTTGCCGCAGATCGCACCTGTGCAGCACCGCTGCTTTGCACCGAAACGAGGACGAGGATGGCGCAAAGCGCAGAGAGAAAAAGAATCAGGAACCGCCGGTGTGTCATTTCGAGTGTCCTTTCCATGCGGGAAAGAGAAATCGGTAGACGATTCCTGTCTCCCAAATATTGTGATCGCCTGCAGATGAAAACTGGCGCGAGTAGCTGGTAAGGATTCGTGCGTTGTGGGGCAGGTTGTAGTCAATGCCTATCTCAGGCCGCTGTGTGTCGGTGGACGGTAGGCCATCTGTGGCCAGGTTGTCGATTCGGAACGTCTGCTGGATTCTAAAGACGGGCTCAAAACGGCCCACAAAGCTATCAAGACCTCCAAACGCTTGGCTCCGGTAGTCGGCTTCTATCCAATAGCCTTCGGCATGCGCTCCGCGAGCGTACTCCGATCGCAGGCGGAGTGCTGTCTTCTCGGGCTCCCACCAGAGATGAACTCCGTAGAAGTTCTCGCGTGTGCCCTGAAGAAGACGGCCGTAGGAGAAGCCCGCTTCGAGTCGCTCTTGCGGCAGGTAGAGATCGACGCGGCCTCCCGACGAGCGCATGGCATTGAACTGCTCATTGTCACTGCGTGCAGAGAAAAAGCCGGCATAGTCGATGGAATATCGGCCATTCGAAAGAGCCGATCCACGCAGTTCGCCACCGAGGCCTGTAGCCATGAATGGGAGATTCGCGATGAATGGTCCATCCTGAAGATTGTTGATCCACACAGGCGACAGCCGCTCGTTGTAGGTTCCGAATGGGACCAGATAGCTTCCCGCCACGACGGTCGCGTGCCGCGAGGCGATGTAATCGCCTTGTACATAGGTCAAAGCTGCCGTGTATGAGTGGTCATATCCGCTCATGCCGTTTCCGCGCGGAAGGAAGCTCTCCAGCAACGCAGCGCGCGACTCGATCATCAAGTGCTTGCCTACGGGGGCGGCGAGCAGTGGCTCTGTAAGCGGCAGATAGGTTGTATAGCCGCGGCTTGTATTCGTAAAGAACGAGATTCCGCCGGAGAGCAATGGCGTCTCCTGAGCAAGAGCGTTGGGAAGCACCGACGTTGCAGCGGCAGCTAGCAATGCATATCGTGCCCAGAGACGCAGAATGCGTGGTCCGTTCAAAGTCCTGTCCATGCCGTCACGGTAGTCGCGATCGCGACGCGATGTGTCTCCAAGCAGTCCGGCGATTGTCAATTGATTGTCATCGCGAGTGCACCAAGCCGAGCCGCGCGAAGCAATGTAGGGGGTAACAAAGAAATGACAATTCGTTGACCGGCGTCTGACACACACGACACCTGCGTTCTCTACGCTCGGCACTGTTGGTCGACTCGCCATGCCACCGGTCAAATCAATCATTCCGACTGAATCGCGTCATAGACGAACAGGCGTTCGTGTGGAGATGAGCCTTCGGATGCACACACTGCTCGTAGCAGGAGCGTTCGTCCTAGGCGACGCCGGCGCCTTTGCGCAGCTCCCAGCAATACAGCAAGGTGACGCAATCGCCAGCCTCGGTGTGGGTGGCGGCCCAGCCGCAATCAGCGGCCAGGAGAATGGCAGCGCCAATCTAACTGCATCGCCATCGGCCGGAAATATGCTGACCTCGTCGCCGATGTCTGCCGATCAGATCACCGACCTGCTCGAGGAGAACCCCGATCTCATGCTGGAATTGAAGTCGATGCTTGCGGACCGAATGCAAGAACAAGGCAATGCGATGGACGCGAGCGACATCTCGGACGAGATGTTGAATCAACAGATTGCGGCAAATCCAGCTCTGCGAGCAAATGTCACAACCTATCTGCAGGCCCACGGCTTCACCTCAGAGACCTCGCCTCTTCCTTCTCAATCTGACCTATCGAGCATCGGCGGCGGAGTTGGATCACGATCCATGCCAAGCAGCTCCGGCGCGCACGGTATCGCAAACTCGGAAAGTGAGCTGGGCATGGGTGAAGCGATACCGTCGGAACCTCTTGCAGGGGCGCGGGCAGAAGTACCTGCGACGATGAGTTCAGACAGCACTCCCCTGAATCCCCGCCGGGGGATCGTACATTCTTCGACGGACGCACCGAACGTCTTGCATAGACCTCCACCGTATGACCTGCAGTCGATGCGGGACCTGTACGTCCAGGTCCCGGACTCTTCGGCACAGTTGCGGCGGTTCGGTTCCGATGTGTTCGTCCATCGCAATGTCTCGGCTGCGCTGCACGGCGTGAGCGGTGCCCTTCCACTCGACGTTCCACTTGGTCCCGACTATGTTGTTGGGCCCGGCGATTTGCTAGCGATTGATATCTGGGGAGGCGTGACTCTGAGGGTACAGCGCACCATTGGTCGTGATGGGCGTCTGTTGCTACCGGAGGCAGGCTCCGTTCAGGTGGCCGGTTTGGCGCTGGGAAAAGCGCAGGCTGCAATCGAGGCCGCGCTGAAGTCTCAGTATCGCGACGCGCAGGTGGCCGTAACGATTTCGCAGTTGCACTCTGTGCGCGTGTATGTGGTTGGCGATGTGCAGCGGCCGGGCGGATATGACATCAGCGCCCTGGCTACGCCGGTGAGCGCGCTTTACGCAGCAGGCGGGCCTACAGCGGTTGGTTCTCTGCGCGTTCTTCATCATCTACGGGGCGAGAAGCTCGTCGAGGACATCGACCTTTACGATTTTCTTCTTCACGGCATGCGCACGAATGGCGCTCGTTTTGAAAGTGGCGACACATTGCAGGTGCCTCCCGCAGGTGCCCAGGTGGCGATTCGAGGAGCAGTCAAGCGACCAGCTATCTACGAAATGAAGGACGATGCAGCGAGCCTTGGAGACATTATCGATGAAGCCGGAGGACTGACGGCATCAGCCGAGCTAAGCCGCGTCGAGATTGAACGCATTGACGCAAATCAACGGCGCGAGACGCTGACAGTTCCGGTGGAGAGTGGCGACCTGGCGAATGAGCGCGAGGCCCTTGCCGCATTCAAGGTGCGTGATGGCGACAATGTTCGCGTTGAGACGATTCTTCCTTACAGTCAGAGAGCGATCTACCTGGAAGGGCATGTTGTGCGTCCTGGGCGACGTTCCTACGTAGACGGGATGCGCCTCGGCGATGTCTTGCAGAGTTATCGTGATCTTCTCCCCGAGCCATCGACGCGTGGCGAGGTCGTACGGCTCGTAGCACCTGACCTGCACGCCGAGACGATCGACTTCGATGTTCCCAGCGTGCTCATCGGCGACGCCAACTTCCTGCTGCAGCCTTTTGACACCATCCGCATCTTCGGCCGCTATGAAGACGACGTACCACGCGCCGTCATTCGCGGCGAGGTGTTACGCCCCGGCACATATCCGCTGTCGCAGGGAATGACGGCTGCTCAATTGGTGCGACAGGCAGGTGGGTTTAAACGCGACGCACTACAGGACAGCGCTGACTTGACAAGTTACTCAGTGCTTGGCGGAAATCGCGTGGTGGAAACGTCGACTGCGGTCAGGATTGGCGCGGCGGTGCAGGGAAACGATCCGGGGCAGGATGTTCCGTTGAAGCCAGGGGACATTCTTTCCATACACCAGATCACCGGATGGAACGATATCGGCGAATCCGTAACGATCGAGGGTGAAGTTCGCTTTCCGGGGACTTATGGGTTCAAAGACGGCGAACACCTCAGTTCAGTCCTGCGTCGTGCGGGGGGCATGCTTCCTGTTGCGTACCCGATGGGAGCAGTCCTCGTCCGCGAGCAGGTGCGCGAACTGGAACAGAAGAGCCGGGACGAACTCATTCGCCAAATCGAGACGAACTCCGCGGCTGCACGTCTCTCGCCCGGTTTGGCGGGTGCGGAAACATCGTCCACGCTGCAACTGATCAAGGCGCAGCAGGAACAAGTGCTTGCCGATCTCAGAAGCCATCCGCCCACAGGGCGCATGGTCATCCACATCAGCCCGGACATCGATAGCTGGGCGAATACGCAGGCAGACATTGAACTGCGGCGCGGCGACGTGCTGACCATTCCCAAGCAGCCAGGGTTTGTGCTGGTTACAGGGCAGGTCTACAACGCAACCGCCCTCACCTTCTCTTCCAACAAGACCGCAGGCTGGTATCTCAGCCGCGCAGGAGGGACCAACTCAACCGCAAACCGCCGCGAGATATTTATCATCCGCGCCAATGGATCCGTTGTAGGTCGTCACTCGGGCGGATGGTTCGAAGACGATGTTCTCTCAACTCGTCTGAATCCTGGGGACGTAATCGTTGTCCCGCAGAAGATCATCGGTTCTTCCCTCAGCTGGCGCAACCTGCTCACTACTGCCCAGCTCGCGTCCTCCATAGCCATTACTGCCGCGGTTGCGGGTCTGTAGGCCATGACAGCTGCGACGACACCGCTCAGAACTGCACATGAGTTGCCTGCCCTTCCCGCTCCTTTATGGGTTGGGCGCAGCACCCTGCTGTGGCGACATCGCAGCACACTGGTTCGAACTCTGGTGCTGTCGTTCTTCGCGAGTCTGGCAATCTCATTTGTCATCCCCAAGCAATACAAGTCGGTGGCACGGATTATGCCTCCTGACCAGGGGAGCTCAGGCACGATGTTGCTTGCTGCTCTGGCTTCGCGGTCAAGCTCTCTCGGGTCTCTGGGAGCGCTTGCGAGCGGATTGTTAGGAGGCCATTCAAGTACGGCGCTGTTTGTCGACTTGCTGCGCAGTTCGACCATTAGCGGTCATCTGATCGACCGCTTCGACCTGCAGCATGTCTACCACAAAAGGTATCGTGTGGACACCGCGAAGCGCCTGGCGCGCTGCACGACAATTACCGACGACAAGAAGAGCGGCGTCATCACGATCGAAGTGCGCGACCACAGCCCAACGCGGGCACGTGACCTTGCGCAGGCTTACCTTGACGAGCTGAACAAGTTGATGACGGCTACCAGCACATCAGCTGCTCGGCGAGAGCGCGTCTTCATTGAGGCTCGCCTGGCAACAGTACAGCGTGATCTCGAGCAGGCGCAGGTCGAACTTAGTGACTTCTCCAGCAGGAACAATGCTGTCGATATCAAGGAGCAGACTCGTGCAATGGTCGATGCCGGGGCCCGCGTAGAAGGCGAGCTTCTAGTCGCTCAATCCGGGCTGCAGGCGTTGCGTCAGATTTACGGCGACGAAAATGTGCGTGTGCGCGAAACCAAGGCCCGCATCGCGACGCTGAAACAAGAAATCGCGAACATGGCGGGATCTCCTTCCTCAACCGATCAGGCGGCGGCCGACTCGGAATCGGATTTATATCCCCAACTCCGCCAGATTCCGCGCCTGGCTGTACCCTATGCGGATCTCTATCGCCGTGTAAAGGTCCAGGAGACAGTCTACGAATTGCTCACGCAGCAGTACGAACTCGCGCGCATCGAGGAAGCAAAGGACATTCCAGTAGTCGGAGTGATCGATCCGCCTGGTGTGCCCGAGAAGAAGTCCTTCCCGCCGCGGGCTCTCCTGACCCTGCTCCTCACATCCGTTTCCACCGGAATCGCCTGCATCGTGCTACTGTGCCGCGATCGCTGGTCGCGCGTCGACGCGCGGGACCCACTCCGCGTTTTGGTGGAGGATATCGCCGAGGTGATCCGCCTGAGGATGGCTACTCTTCGCGGATCAGACAGGGGTGCCGCATGAACAAGCACCTCACGAACGCTGCCTACGGGGTGCTTGACTACGTGTCCTATCCGCTGGGCATGCTGCTCGTGGCACCTGTTGTACTACGCAGGCTGGGCGCCGGCGAATACGGCTTGTGGGCCGTGTCGACTTCAGCGATCAGCATCGGTGGCATTTTGGCCTCAGGATTCTGCGATGCAAATATCCAACGTGTTGCCCGTCTGCGTAACAGTGTCTCCGCCACCGACCTGTCGTACACCGTTCGCAGCATGTTAGGAATCAATCTCGCCCTGGGTCTGCTTTTCGGCGCAGTGGTTTGGTTGGCTGCGCCTGCTGCGTCAGTTCGCCTCGAAGCTGCCCATCGAGATCAGATACTTTCCTGCTTGATCGTTTTGCGCATTGCGAGTGTCGGGATTGTCTTTCGCGCAATTGAAACGGTCGGCGTGAGCACGCAGCGGGCTTTCGAGGAGTTCGGCTATCCAGTTCGGGTGAACGCTGCCGTTCGAGCCTCCACACTAGGTTTGGCTGCGCTGCTTGTCCTCGCTGGCTTCCATACGGTAAGCATCCTTGTGGAGACAGCGCTTCTCCTTGCCGCAGGCGCGATGCTTCAGCTTGGCCGCGCGCGGCGATTGCTGGGACACTTCGCTCTTTGGCCGGTCTTCGAACCCAACGAGACGCGCACACTCCTCGCCGTGGGAGGCTTTGCATGGATTCTCGCGTTGGGCGGTGTCATCTTCAACCAGGCAGACCGGCTGCTCCTTGGTATCTCACTCGGTGCTGCCAGCGTTGCTCCCTACGCCATATGCGTCCAGTGCGCCCATCCAATCTTCGGAGTAACCGCTTCGGGGCTGCAGTTCCTTTTCCCGAACCTCGCAGCCCGCGTAGATAGCGCATCGGTTGACGAGTTGCGGCAGGTGATCCTCAAGGCGTTCGTCGCGAATGCTGCGCTAGTGATATGCGGAGCCGGGCTTCTGTGGCTCGTGGGCAATCGATTCATTCGAATGTGGGCTGGCGCAGACGTCGCGCGAGGCGCGGCCCCTCTACTTCCACTCGTCATCCTCAGCTCGGCATTGATGGGCCTGGCTGTAACGGGCACGTACTCTCTGCTTGCCTTTGGACAGTTCCGCACAATTGCCTGGCTGAGCCTATCGTCGCGGGCACTGATGCTTCTGCTCATGGTGGGCCTTGTGCGGCACGACGGGGTTATAGGTCTGGCATGCGCTCGCGTGGTTTACGGCCTATTCGCTCTCGTTTTATACGCGCCGCTGATCCGTCGATTGCGCACGCAAAGCTCGGCCCATAGAACTCCTTTCAAGGGACTGAGCGACATCCCGGAGGTATCGGAAGGATGAGAGTCCTGGTTTCTGCTGCGGCTTTTCCTGCAGGCATCTCGGGTATCCAGCGGCACGCTGTCAATCTAGCGCGCGCTTTGCTGATGCATCCGGAGATCGAGGCAGTCCTCTTTGTGGCTGCGCCGTGGCAGCGAAAGATCGCTTGTTCAGCGGACTTTCCTGTCGGAGGGCGCTTGTCGGTTCACATCGAAGGTATGGCACGAGGGGCCCTTGGCAGGAATCTCTGGTACTATCGCCGACTGCCGGAGCTCGCACGCACTCTCAAGGCAGATCTAGTGCACCTGTCATACCCAGTGCCTACCGATGCCCGGGCGTTCGGTTGTCCGGTCGTCGTCACCCTGCATGATCTCTATCCGTATGAGATTCCACTCAACTTCGGATTTCCAAAATTCCTTTTCAATCGAATCGTCCTGCAACAGTGCCTCGCGAACGCTTCGGCGATCACCTGCGTCTCCGACACGACGGTCCAGCGTCTCGCACACTACTTTCCATTGGCCACAGCCAAGGTCTCCCGAATTCATAACTGCGTGGAGCCAATGCCCTCATGCGCATGGAGGGCTCCCATTGCGAAGTGGGGGAGGAGTCGATTTCTGCTCTGTGTGGCGCAGCACAGGCGGAACAAGAATCTCCCACTTCTCATCGACACGTTTTACTTGCTTGCCGAGTCTGGTGCAATCGATGCGTCGACGCAGTTGGTGATCGTCGGCATGCGTGGACCAGAGACGGCGCGCATCCAGCGCCGGATTGTGCGACATGGACTCGGAGATCGGGTCCACTGTGTCGAAGGGCTCTCTGATGCGGAACTGAATTGGTGTTATGCGCATTGTGAGGTTCTGGTTGCGCCCTCGGTGGTGGAAGGGTTCGGCCTTCCCGTTGCCGAAGCGCTTCTCGCTGGATGCAAAGTCGTGTGCTCGGATATTCCGGCGCATCGCGAAGTAGGCGGAACCAATTGTCACTTTGTCACTTTGTGCGCACGCGCTGCCAGGGCATTTGCCGATGCGATCGCCGACGCGCTTCGTGAACCCCGCAGGACACCTGTTGCCTTACCACAATTGGCTGCAGCGAACCTTGGGCGGCAATACGTGGATGTTTATCAGAGGCTGCTCGCGTTCAGTTCCATTGAACGCAGCGCTGCTTTCTCGGTCCTTGAGCCTAGTTCAGGACAACAGCCATTATGAAGCCAGTCACCTTTCAGAACGGAGAAGGGGCGGCGGCGAATATCATTGCGCCGGGACACTCCCTAAAGCCGTGGGGAGGCAGCGCCGAATCCGCACGGCGCGCACCGGGTCGACTCTCCAGGCCCTGGCTAACAACCGCTGGAGCGGTGGCTGAATTCGCCGTCTCGTTCTTGGCCACTGCCGCGGCAATTGCTTTTGCGGCCCAGACTGGCCTGTTCAAATCCGCTCCACCAAGTAACCGTGTCATGCTTGGAATGGGTGTCGCAGCTGGGCTGATTACGGTCTTGCTCCGTCAGACTTTGAGGGTGGACGCGGCAGAAGGGTCACGCTATCGAGTTCAGGAGACAGCGAAGGCACTCGAGATGTCACTCTGGGTCTCGTTGGTGACCGCACCCCTGCTTTGGGCGCTGGAGGTACGGTCTTGGGCTCTGGCGGGAGTGGCGGTTCTCCTGGGAAACGCCCTTGCCCTCACCCTGGAGCGGCAAATTAGCTACACTCTGCGGCCTGTTTGCCAACTTCATCCAAGAGAAATCGCGGCCCTTCAGGCAGATCGAGTGCCTTCCGCTATCTACATCTGGTCGAAGCGCGCATTCGACGTCATCGTGTCCTCACTCCTCCTTGCTTTGTTCGCACCGCTGCTCGCATTCATTGCAGCGATCGTCCGCCTTGACTCGCCAGGACCGCCGATCTTCGTGCAGGAGCGCGTCGGCTTTCGGGGGCAACTGTTTCACATCTACAAGTTCCGTTCCATGAAAGTCGATGTCTCGCCCTATGCAATTTCGCCAGCCTCGTTGTTCGACCGTAGAATCACGCGCATCGGGCGGTTTCTGCGCCGGTCCAGTCTCGACGAGTTGCCGCAGCTCCTGAACGTTTTGAAGGGAGATTTATCCCTCGTCGGGCCGCGGCCAGAGATGCCATTCATTGTTCAGGAATACGACGCGGCTCAAATGCAGCGTCTTGCCGTCTTGCCTGGAATCACCGGGCTGTGGCAAATCAACGCAGATCGCGCATCGCAGATCCACGAGAATCTGCAGTACGACATGGACTATATTCGACACCGCTCGCTGACCTTGGACGCGGCGATCCTGATTCACACTGTTTTCTTTGCCATGCGGGGCGTGTAGCCCTGCGCGAACAGCGAGAAGATTTGAATGCGCGATACCGTTGCCAGCGATTTCATTCCAACGTGCCCTTCGGCCCACATACTCGGCGTGAAGGTGTCGGCCGTCAATATGGAAGATGTTATCGATTTCGCCGAGCAGGCAATTGCCGGGCGCTCTCCGTGCTACATCTGTGTAGCCAGCGTGCATGGGATCATGGAGGCACAAAAAGATCCTGAGCTGCGGCGCATCTTCAATAATGCCTTTCTAAGCGTTCCGGATGGTATGCCGCTGAGCTGGGTTGGATGGTTGCAGGGCCACCTCCAGATGGACCGCGTGTTTGGGCCCGACTTGATGGCGAGACTCTGTGCTGCATCGCCTCCGAAGGGATATAGGCACTTTCTTTACGGCGGGAAGCCTGGTGTTGCCAGGCAATTGCTGGCGTGCCTGGAGCAACGTTTTCCGGGTTTGCAGGTTGTGGGCACATATACGCCTCCGTTCCGGCCACTCACTGGAGCTGAGGAGGAGCAACTGCTGGCAGAGGTTCAGGCCGCACAACCTGACGTCCTATGGGTTGGCATCAGTTCTCCCAAGCAAGAGCGCTTCATGGCGAAATACATCGGACGGCTGCACGTTCCTCTGATGGTTGGCGTGGGTGCCGCATTCGACTTCCACACCGGAAGAATTCGCGATTGTGCGCCATGGATCAAGCGTGCCGGCCTCCAGTGGATGCATAGGCTTCTGCAAGACCCACGAAGGCTCTGGCGACGCTACTTCTACTGCGTGCCGGCGTTTTTATGGAGGATCGGCTGGCAACTCGCAGGGCTTTCGCGTTCCTCCAACAGAGGGTGTGGCACAATGAACGAACCGCCGCACCGAGCCGAGGTACGCTCATGACGCAGGTTTGTATCCGCCGAATCGCCACTGCAACGCCGCCACACGATGTGCATGCAGGCTTTCTGGCCTATGCGGCGCGCCTGGTCCAAGATGACCGGACACGCACACTTCTGCGCCATATGACGCAGCGCTCAGGCATCAAACATCGCTACTCATTTATTCAGGTGGACGGCACCAAGGAGTCTGGATCTCTTGATGGCCATGCACTTTTTGGGGCCGCCGGATACCCGGGGACGGCCCGGCGCATGGGCATCTTCGAACAGTACGCGCCACAACTCCTGCGAGCGACGCTTGACCGGCTGAATTTGACCATAGAAGAACGTGCACGCATCGGCCATGTAATCGTGACCTGCTGCACGGGCCTCTATGCACCAGGCCTCGATTTCGCGGCAATCGATCATCTCGGCCTCGATCCCGACACCGACCGGACGATGGTTGGCTTTATGGGATGCTATGCGGCGATCAATGGGCTCAAGATTGCGCGCCATATTGTTCGATCCCAACCGGAACAGAGCGTACTCATGGTGAACCTCGAGCTCTGCTCCTTACACCTGCAGGAGACACACGACCTTGAGCAGATCCTCGCCTTTGTGCTGTTCGCAGATGGATGTGCTGCCTCTCTCATCGAGGCAAGTGATCGAGGGTTTGCTCTGGATGAATTTCGCGCGGTACAGATTCCCAATACACGGGAACTGATCCGATGGCGCATCGGCGATCTCGGCTTCGACATGGAACTTTCCTCGCGCGTGCCGCAGGAACTGCGCAAGGCTCTGTGCGAACAGAACGGTAACGGATCCCGCAGAATCGATACCGATGTCGATCTTTGGGCAGTTCATCCGGGTGGACGTGCGATTTTGGACGCGGTTGGCGCTGGGCTGGACCTTGAGCAACATGCGCTCGATGCGTCACGAGCCGTGCTGAGCGACTTTGGCAACATGAGCTCGGCGACAGTCATGTTTGTCCTTGAACAACTGATATCGACATCTAAACGTGGACAGCGTGGATGTGCCATGTCCTTTGGGCCGGGACTCACTGCGGAGACCATGAACTTCCATGTCGTCTGACCTCTCAATCCCGCAGCCCACAGGCGCGCTCGGTTTAGGGCAGCCGCGCCTCACGCAGCGAGAGACCCTGTGCGAGCTGATGGATGGGCCGTGCCACTACGGAGATTTGCACGCCTGCCTCCGCGACCTTGCGGCCGTCAATCAACTCACGAGCTCGCATGAAGCTGCGACCCATTGGCTCCAGCAGTTCGAGGCGCAGGCCCGCTCTGCCGGTCCGTTGCACGTGGTCGACGTGGGCTGCGGAGGCGGAGATGCCCTGCGTTTCATCGAACACTGGGCCGCGGCGAAGAACATCCCTCTGCGCCTGACGGGTATCGACTGCAACCCGCAGGCCATTCGTGCGGCGCGGGCGTTCACTCCACCTGCAAGCCGGATCGAGTGGTGTATGCGAGATGTTGAGTCGCTCCCTTCCAACGAAATGGATGCTCCGGTCGACGTTGTGATTAGTTCTCTATTGACGCACCACCTCTCCGACGCAGCGATTGTCTCACTTTTGAAGTGGATGGAGAGCACCGCACGGCTGGGCTGGTTTGTGAATGATCTTTACCGCACGCGCGTCGGCTGTTGGGGGTTTGCGGCCCTCGCTCTTTGTGCCCGTTGGCATCGCTTTGTACGGCACGACGGGCCCATTTCTTTCCGGAGAGCTTTCGTTCCACAGGAGTGGTACATGCTCTGCGATGCAGCCGGAGTGCCACGGGAGGCGTTGCGGGTGGATGCACGATGGCCGGCGCGTATCTACGTTTCACGGGTGGTGCAGCGATGATGGGATCGGTTCCTCACGATGTTCTGGTCGTCGGCGGGGGGCCAGCGGGGTCGATGGCGGCCGAACTGCTCGCACGCGCAGGCCGGAGCGTCGCCGTGATTGAGAGGACTGGGTCGCCGCGCCATGTCGTCTGCGGCGAATTCCTCAGCCCGGAGAGCCTGCCCCTGCTCCAGAAGATTGGCATCGATCCCGAAGCGCTCGGAGCACAAACGATTCGCAGGCTTCGGGTGATGAACCGAGTTGTCGTGGGCGAGATCGACTTACCCCAGCCTGCACGGTCACTTTCGCGCCGGACCTTGGATGAAGCTTTGTTGCAGCGCGCGCGGCAGGAAGGAGCATGCATTCTTCGCGGGTGCACGGTCGAGAAACTCGAGCGATGCAAGTCACTTTGGACCGCCTCGGTGAGTGATAGAACAGGTGGCTCACTGGAACTTCAGGGATGCGCAGCATTTCTGGCCACCGGCAAGCACGGACTTCGCGGTTGGGGCCGCGACATGCGCGGGACCCAGAGCGATCTAGTCGCCTTCAAAATGTACTTCGCGCTCGCCGGACCTGCCGCAGCCGACCTTGCAGGCCACATCGAGCTGATCCTCTTTCCCGGAGGATATGCCGGCCTGGCTCCAGTCGAGAATGGAGCGGTGAACCTTTGTGCTCTAGTAACGCAAAAGATGTTTCGCGCATTGGGATCTGATTGGCGAAAGCTGCTCGCGCACATGAAGAGCAACTCGCCGCCGTTGGCGTATCGCTTGCAGGACGCGCGGCCGCTGCTAGTTCGCCCTCTCACACTCTCGCGAATCCCGTATGGCTACTGCGTCCCGACGTCGCGAGAGCGACACCAACCCTGGAGGATTGGCGACCAGGCTGCCGTCATTCCCTCCTTCGCCGGCGATGGAATATCGATTGCGCTCTATACCGCGCAGCGCGCAGCCGAGCTCTATCTCAACGGAGCGGACACCTGCGACCTGCACGCCGAGATTGCGCGAGCTATGCGTCAGCGCCTTACCGCGGCAAAGTGGCTCTCACAAACTCTCGTAGTAATGCCGTGGATCGCCCGTGGGATCCAGCTACATCCGCCGCTCCTCGCGGCGCTCTTCAACAGCACTCGTCTTCCTCTTGTGGCCGAGCAGTGCGGCGGCGCAAGGGACTTGCAGAGGCTATGCGCGGGCTTATAATTTTGTTCCTCATTGCGGCCTCGACGCGCCTGACCGCCGCGCCATCGCCCTCGATTGTGGGGGACTGGCAGGAACCGACTGGATCGGTGATTCGCATTGAAGCCTGCGGAGATACGCTCTGCATGCGGATTGTCGCTCTCGGTCCGCAGGCTCCACTAACTGACATCCACAACCCCGACAGGGCCCAACGCGCAGTCCCGCTCTGTGGACTGGTGATCGGCAGCCGATTCCACCTAACGGACGGGAGCCACGCTATTGGCGGGGCTCTGTACGATCCAAAGTCCGGGAATACATACCGAGGGACAATGACGCTGGAGGCCGGTTCCCTGAAGCTTCGTGGTTACGTCGGGATTCCTCTCTTCGGCAAATCCGAGGTATGGCACCGTCCTCCAGGCGGCTTCACGCAGTGTCGGATACACCACTAAGCGCGGATTCTGCGACAGCATCGTGACAATTACTTGACCCAGGTTTGACAACTCAGTACGTCGGAAACCATAAGGTCTCTTCTAGGGTTCTTTACGGGAGAGGCGTACATGATGAAGAGAGTTCTGCAGTTCGCGGTAATCGCTTATGTCGCGATCGTCGTGCTATTGCCGGGGCAACGAGCTTGGGGTGAAACTTCGCCGCGCAAGATTGAGGTCACTGCAAAAAGGTTTACCTTCACTCCCGGCGATATCACTCTAAAGAAAGGCGAGCCCGTAATCCTTATCGTCAAGAGCGATGACGTGGCACACGGCATCAGGTTTCGCGAGCTAAATGTCGATCTCAAAGTCAGGGCGCACCAGACAGCGCAGGTGCAATTCACTCCCGAAAAAACCGGCGACTTTGCCGGGCACTGTTCAGTGTTTTGCGGAGCCGGGCACGGCTCGATGATCCTCAAGTTGCACGTGGTGGATTAGGATGTCGTCGCGCTGGCCGCTCCTGTGCGTCCTTGCCTCCCTGGTTCTCGGCGGCTGTAAAGCTGATCCACCCGGGAGTCTCGAAACGCAAATTGTGACATGGTCGAAACACCACGTTTTTGTCGGCAACAGGGGCGAGAAAAACCCGATGCAGGACAACCCTGAAACCATCGCGGATGGGAAGGACGCCTTCTCGCATTACTGCGTCGCGTGTCACGGCCTCGATGGCCAGAACACAGGTGTCCCGTTCGCCAGCCGAATGTCGCCGCCCGTCCCCTCCCTGGCTTCGCCTCAGGTGCAGGGCTATACCGACGGGCAGTTGAAATGGATCCTCGATTACGGCATCCGGCCTTCAGGCATGCCGGGATCAAAGGGCATTCTGAGCGACGACGAACTCTGGTCGATCGTCGTTTATCTTCGCCATCTGCCTCCCGCCGGCGCCCTGGGCGAGCCGGAGATGTATACCCACTGATGGCGGAGACTCTTTCGATGCACGCCGCCTCCGAGCCGGTCGAGGCAAGGGGATTCTGGCTGGCCTTCGCCGCTGGTTTCTTCTTCTCTGCACGGGCGGTCGTTGTGCTGATCTGGACGCGCGCATTGGGCATGGAACCAAGTCAAGGCTCCGCTGTCGGCATCGCGACCGGCTATTTACTGCTTGCCGCAGTGTGCTTCCACTCTTTCGGCAGTGGTGCACAATCGCGCGTTCCTCTCTCCACCCTGCCGACTGTGCGCTGGGTTGCGGTCTTCTTGGCGCTGTCGGGCAGCAGCATGGCATGGACCGCAGCAGCCTCCCCGGCCGCGTCGCTTGTTTATTGGAGCGGACTCGTCGTCGATGTCGCAACGGTGCTCATCCTGCTTCGGCCGGGACCGGTTGCAGACCTGTCGGAAGCCCTGATGCGAGGATTTGTCGCGAGTACCTGCTGCCTCTCCGTGCTGGCCTGGTTGATGCCGGCGCAGGCAGACCTTCGTTTGGGTGACCCGGAGTTTTTCAACACGAATCAAATCGGCAATCTCTGCGCCCTGGCCATTCTGTTCACCCAGTATCTCGGAAGGCTTGACAAGAAAAACAAGATCACTTTGCTCTTTCTTGCGCTCACGTTGCTGCGCAGCCTGAGCAAGACGACCCTCGTCGCATTTATCGTCTGCGAGGCCTACCTTCTCTGGCGGGATCGAGGCATGAGCCGGAGAACGAAGCTCCTGGTCGTCGGATCGTCCTGCACCGCGGTTCTTGCGTTCTGGGGTCTCCTGCAGGCCTACTACACGGTCTATACCAATGCCGGCAACCAGGCAGAGACCTTCACGGGACGCACGGCGGTCTGGGCCTATGCCCTCGAGAATGGTCTCGAAAAGCCCCTCCTGGGGAACGGTTTTGACTCCATGTGGAAGGTGGCGCCGCCCTTTGGCAACGAGTTTTTCGAGGCACGCCACGCAGAAAACGAGGTGTTGCAGCAGTTTTACGCTTATGGCGTTGCGGGCTTGGTGGTGCTTTTCGGACTTTATGGCAGTTTCTGGCGCTGTGTCCGCAGGCTTCCCCGAGCCAAACCGCGGACTGCTCTTCTCGCCATCCTTATATATGTCCTCGTACGGGGGCTGGCCGAAGCCGAGCCCTTTGACCTCTTACTCCCGCTCTGGATGCTGGTCATGCTTGCCGCACTGGTCGACTTTCACTCCGCCGGTGGCATCCCTCAACAAGCCCTCAAAATGTCATCCGATTGTAATTTCTGAATTGTCACCGATTGTCTAAATGCCTCCAAGCCCTCATCATCAAAGAGAGACGGAGGGTGCGAAGGCATGATTGAGGAACCGAACGTGGCTGAAGAACACCGCGACGCTGCAGAACCCACCGCGAGCCTTGGAACGATCCTCGTCGTGGAAGACGACCCACGCATGCAAAAAGTCCTGCGCCGGATCTTCGCCGAGCAGAACTACAATGTGCTCGTTGCGGGCGACGGAAAGAGTGGTTTGGATCTTTTTCTGCGCGAGCACCCGCTGGCTGTCGTCCTCGATCTCATCCTCCCTGGAATCTCCGGCCGCGAACTCTGCCAGACGTTCAAAAGCACTTCCAGTGGCACCCCGGTCGTGGTACTGAGCGCGATTACTGAGGTCGTTGACAAGGTGCTACTCCTCGAACTGGGCGCCGATGACTACGTGACCAAACCCTTCAGTCCGCGCGAGCTGACAGCGCGTGTGCAGGCCGCGATCCGCAGGCAAAAGAAGCTTCCGGCCACGGCGGTCTATCGCTTCGGCGAATGCGAAGTGGATTTCAAGCGGATGAGCGTATGGCGCAGCGGCAGCCCCGTCGTGCTCACGGCACATGAATTCAAGCTGCTCAAGTTCTTCATCGAGAACGCCGAGCACGTGTTAACTCGCGATGTGTTGTTGAACGAGGTTTGGGGATACAACTTCTATCCCACAACGCGCACGGTGGACAACCAGATTCTCAAATTGCGGCAGAAGCTCGAACCCGAACCCGCGAACCCCAGGCACCTCCTTACAATCTACGGCGCGGGGTACAAGTTTGTCCCCTGAGACTCCCCAGAGCTCGCCAGCCGATGATCGCTCGACCGGCTTCGTCGTTCCCGCCAGTCGGGGCGTACGCACGCACATCCTGCTCATGGTTGTCATGGCGCTGGTCACCGTGATCGTCACCGGTCTCTGTCTCCTGCTGATCCGTCATCGCCTGCGGGCCGATATTGCCAACGACGTGGCCCAGGCTCTCAGCCATTCCGTCACTAACTTCAGTGATCTGCAGGACGAGAGGCTGGCTGCGCTTGATCGCGAGAATGCGCTGCTGGCGGACCTGCCTACGCTCAAAGCGTTGATGACCAGCGGGGACGATCTGACCATCCAGGATGGCGCGGTCGAGTTCTGGGATGTGAGTGGCAACGATCTCTTCGCGCTGGCCAACGCGCAAGGACGCATTGTCGCTGCCTACACGCGCGCCCCTTCCTCCGACACAACGCTTCGGGCTGGTCTAAAGGCGTTGCTCGCTGCTCCACAGAACCACTATCTGATCGATAGCCGGGCCCTCTATGCGTGTTCGCTGCGCCCTCTCTACTTCGGCAACGATGAGAACGGTACGTTGCTTGGCTACGTCATCAGCGGCACATCCATTGAGCGCACTCTGCGCCAGATCAGTCAGCCTACAGGTGTCGAAGCCGCATTCATGAGTCGAGGCATGGTGCTTGCCGCTACGCTCCCGGTCGCTACTCAGACGGACCTCTCCGCGCATCCACCCACAGGCACCGCGCGGAACCCGTCCTCGGTGCAACTTGGAGACGCAGCATATCTTGTCGCGACGGAGGATCTGTCCAAAAATGCAACCGCTCCGCTTCAGCTGGTTGTGCTCAAGTCCTTTGCCCCGGCCGAGCAGTCCATTCAGCGTATTGACCGCATGGTTCTCAGTGTCGGCGCGTTCGCTCTGATTTCCGGTACCCTGCTCATGATCGTGCTTGCACGTCTCCTGACCAGACCTCTTGAAGAGCTTTCGCGAAGCGTGCGGGCGTTCGGCGAGGGACACCGCGATCTGCGCGTGCCTCGCTACGGTACGCAGGAAGTTCGCGAACTCAGCGCATCGTTCTCCGCCATGCGCGACGAGATCCGGCAGACGCATCGCGCGCTGCTTGAATCGGAGCGTCTTGCCACCATCGGCCGCATGGCCAGTTCCATCTCGCACGACTTCCGCCACTATCTCGCGGCGATCTATGCGAATGCGGAATTCCTGGCATCGGGCCGTCTTGCTGCCAAAGAATCCTCCGATGTGTTTGCCGAGATTCGCGCAGCCGTGCTCGGTACAACGGACATGATCGAATCGCTGCTCATCTTCAGCCGTACGGGGACGGGGATGCGACGTGCTCCGGAACTGATGTCGAACCTCATCGAGCGAGCCGTCTCTGCCATGCGGGCGCACCCTGACTCAAATGGCGTCACAATCACTACGCACTACGGCGATCCCTCTGGCACCGCGGTCTCCGTCGACGGCAAGCAGATCGAACGCGCCATCTTCAACCTTTTGCTCAATGCCTGTCAGGCCGCACGCGCACGCAACGAAGTGCCGAAGGTGTCGATTACGCTCGATGTGCAAGAGCAGCACATGTTCATGAATGTTCTGGACAACGGTGTCGGCGTTCCCGAGACAATCCGTACCAGCCTCTTTCAACCGTTTGTTAGCGAAGGGAAGCAAAAGGGGACCGGGCTCGGGCTTACACTCGCGCACTGCATCGCGGAGGAACATGGTGGCGAGGTAGTGTTGCTCAGCAGCCGGCCCGGCGAGACGATCTTTCAGATGCGCATAGCGCAGCGGCCTGCGTCCCCTGCAGCCGTATCTCCACTTCACGATCAGGTGGTACCGCATGAGAAGGTCCGGACATAGGATCCCGGCAGGCCGGCGCTGCACGAAACGTGTGCTGCTGGCGACGCTGGCGGCCGGCGCAATCGCCTTCAGCGGGTCTGCCCAGCAGCAGCCCGAAGCCGTTGCGCGCAAACTTGAACAGTTGACTGAAGCGATGGCCCGAACGCAAGCCCAGATTGACCAGTCGCAGAGAGATCTGAATCAACTGCGAATCCAAATCGCCGGCCTGCGGCAACAGCTTGCTGCAAATGCCGCTTCGCCGGCAACTCCTGTTACTCCATCTTCGACTCAGGCCGCTTCGCCCCAAGTCGACGCGGCGCTCGACGATCTGCGCGAACGCCAGTCAATGGTCGAATCGCAAATTGCCACGCACGACCAAATCAAGGTCGAGTCCGAGTCGCGATATCCGGTCAAGGTCACGGGCTTGCTGTTGTTTAACGGATTCGTCAACACCAACCAGGTCGACATGCCCGCAACACCGACGGTGGCAACCGGCGGAAGCGGCAATACAGGCGCGTCGGTGCGGCAAACCATCCTTGGCTTCGATGCGCGCGGGCCGCACCTGTTTGGAGCCGAGAGCTCGGCCGATCTGAGGGTGGACTTCAGCGGAAATGGCGGATCGGCCAATTCGGCCGCATCTTACGCTGGCCTCTACGGCGCGAACGCTCCCGCACTGCGACTGCGCACGGCACATGCTGCTCTCGCGTGGAACCGCACACAGGCGTTCTTCTCGCTTGATCGCCCAATTGTCAGCTCTCAAACGGCAACCTCACTTACAGCAGTTGCGGAACCGGAGTTCTCGTGGTCCGGCAACCTCTGGACCTGGAACCCCCAGCTCGGCGTGGCGCATGACGTGGCTGCGGGGGCGCGAATCCTGCGCCTCCAAGGCGCATTGATCGACGTGGGCGATGCACCCGTCCTTCCGGTCGCGCCGCCCCCCTCCGGAGCTTCCACTGCGGAACAGAGCAGATGGCCAGGAGCCGAGGCGGAGATCTCGCTGCTCGGAAACAGCGGGGCCGAGGTTGAGGATCATCTGGGTGTGGGCGGTTACTTCGCCCCCCACACCACCGCGACCGGCTTTCACTACGACTCGTGGGCATCGACTCTCGATGCACATGTGCGCCTGCCAGCGCGTTTCAGCCTGAGTGCCAGTGCCTATCGCGGTCTGGGCCTCGGTGGACTTGGGGGTGGCGCATACAAGGACTATGTTTCTCGCCTCGACCCCGACACCGGCGGCTACTACCACCGCGTACTTGACGACGTGGGAGGGTGGGCGCAGCTGAAGCAGACACTGAACAGCCGGCTCGAGTTCAATGCGGGCTTGGGGCTCGATGAGGTTTTTGCAGGTCAGCTGCGCCGCTACGCTGCTGCGCAGGGCTCGTCCTGGCAGAATCTTGCGCGCAATCGCACCTATACGGGCAACGTGATCTTCCGCCCAAGCGCATACCTGCTCTTCTCCATCGAATACCGACTGCTTGAGAGTGCAACCGTAATCGGCGCGCCGGCTACCAGCAACGTCATCGGCATTGCAGCGGGGTACAAGTTCTGATGCGAGATCTGCTTGGAATCTTCTCGCTTGGGCTGATGCTGGTGACCTTCCCTGCCGCGTGGGCACAAGAGAGGGCGGTCTCGCCCGAGGGAGTGGATCTCCGCCTGCAAATTGCAGGGAACCAGCAACCACGCCGACCCATAACTGCCGTGGCCTGGCTCGATCCGAGCACGGACTTAGCTCTTCCAGTTCAGCCTGCGGCGCACCGCTATACGCTGCTGCAGAAGAACCGCATGTTCACCCCGCACTTACTTGTCGTGCCGGTGGGTGCTGTTGTCGGCTTTCCCAACGCCGACCCTTTCTTCCACAACGTCTTCTCCCTCTTCGATGGCAAACGATTCGACCTCGGCTTGTACGAAGCTGGGACAAGCAAGTCTGTCACGTTTTCCAGGCAAGGCGTCTCATATATCTTCTGCAACATTCATCCCGAGATGAGCGCAGTGGTTCTTGCACTTTCAACTCCGCTCTACTCCATCGCGGATGCGAAGGGCGCAATCACCCTCCGCAATGTCCCGGCCGGCGACTACAAGCTGCATCTCTGGATCGAGGGCGCGCCGCAATCCGATCTCGATCATATGACGCGCAAGATCCATCTGTCGCGCTCGACCGACCTGGGCCTTGTGCATGTGGTGGATGGCGGCTCAGGGCCGACCACGCACGCAAATAAATTTGGCAAGCCCTATACAGCCGATCCGCGGTCAGAATACTAAGCAGCGCGACCCTTGTCCTGCGACGGCGCTCCGTGGGCCGGCCGCGACGATCTCTTCGCTGCACGAGAGCTGGCATGCGAATCTTCCGCGCGGCGGGATGTTGCCTCCTGCTCCGGGCTCTCCTTTCGGCCAGATGAATTGTTCTCGGCCAGGGTTAGGAGTTATTCCGGGCAGATGACGGCTTACAATGAAACTGATCTGGGAGTCGAGCTTGTCTTCGCGAAGAGATGCTACCCATTCTCGCCGTAGTTTTCTCGCAGGGCTTGGTCTTGTCGGAGTCTCTTCAACTCTGCCGCGAGGCCGTTTATGGCCGGTCAGCGCGGCCTCGACTGAGATTGCATCGCAGTTGCTGCGCCCTGCGAAGACAGTGAAGAACCGTGCGCCCATTGCCCCATCTGCCTTCTACACTTTGCCTGCGGGATCGATCCAACCCAAGGGCTGGTTAGCAAGACAGCTACGCATCCAAGCCGACGGACTGAGCGGACACCTTGATCAGACCTGGGACGACGTCGGTCCCAACAGCGGTTGGCTCGGCGGCACGGGTGAATCCTGGGAACGTGGCCCCTATTATCTGGATGGATTGGTCCCGCTCTCATATCTCCTCAACGACGCAACCCTCAAAGGCAAGGCGCAGAAATTTGTCGATTGGACCCTGAACAACCAGGCCGCTAACGGGATGATAGGCCCAGCATCCAACGATGATTGGTGGCCGCGCATTGTCATGCTCAAGGCCCTCACGCAGTATTCAGAGTTTGCTGGCGATGCGCGCGTTATTCCTGCCATAAACCGCTATCTTCGACATCAGCTTGCTTCCCTGCCCACGCGCCCATTACGCGACTGGGCAAAATTCCGTTGGCAGGATGAATTGCTGAGTGTCATCTGGCTCTACAACCGCACCGGAGATGACTACCTTCTGGACCTCGCTCACCTGCTCCACAAACAGGGCTACGACTGGATAGCAGGGTCGAATGACTTCCAGTATCGGGAACGCATCACTGCTTCATTCATCAAGCTCGAGCAAGGCAGAGGACTCGAAGATCTTGCACTCGCCACGCATGGAGTGAACAACGGTCAGGCGATAAAGACCGGCCCTGTGTGGTCGCTCATCTCCGGCGCTTCAGCTGACCGTGAAGCAGCAGCCAAAATCATCACCGAATTGCATCGCTATCATGGCCTGCCCAATGGCATGTTCTCCTGCGATGAACATCTTGCCGGACCCGATCCGTCCCAGGGATCGGAACTCTGCACGGTAGTCGAGTACATGTTCTCCCTGGAACACTCCCTCGCGGTCACTGGCGAAGCCGCGTTCGCTGACCGGCTCGAGCAATTGGCATTCAACGCTCTTCCCGGAACCTTCACCGATGACATGTGGGCCCATCAATACAACCAGGAGCCCAACCAGGTGGAATGCAGCCTGCATCGCCGGCCTTGGACGACCGACGGCCCCGAATCGAATCTCTACGGACTCGAACCGAACTTCGGATGCTGCACAGCGAACTTCCATCAGGGCTGGCCGAAATTTGCCAACAGCCTCTTCATGCTTACCGGAGACCAAGGCTCCGACGCTAATGACGGATTAGTTGCCGCCGTCTACGCGCCGTGCGAAGTCCGAGCCATTGTGCGGGGCACCCACGTTCACGTCGTCGAAGAGACGGACTATCCGTTCCGCGAAAGAATAAAGCTGACGGTCAACCCCGACGCCTCGCTTCACTTTCCGTTGCAACTCCGCATTCCGGCATGGGCTCTTGATGCCAGAATCAGCGTCAACGGACAGGACGAGAAGACCTCCGCGCCGGGGTCCTTTGCACGCATCGATCGCGAATGGCATCCGGGAGACCGAGTGGAGATCCGATTCCCCATGTTGCCCCGCGCTACGCAGGGCTTCAACCAATCGGTCTCCATCGATAGAGGCCCGCTCGTCTTCTCGCTCGGCATCGGGGAGAGTTGGGTGAAAATGCGTGAGCGAGGCATGACCGCCGACTGGCAGGTCTTCCCAACCAACGCGTGGAACTACGCGCTTGCATTGGACCCCGAAGATCCCGCCAAAGCAATCTCAACAACTGAATCGGAAGTCGGGGCGGTGCCCTTCTCGCGCAGACAGCTGCCGGTGGAGTTGCACGTCAAAGCCCGCAAGCTCGATTCATGGCTTGCAGAAGATGGCGCGGCCAACCCCGTTCCACTGAGCCCGGTCCAAAGCAACAACACTGAAGAATCTCTTTCGCTGATTCCCTATGCAGCGGCAAAGCTCCGCATTACTGCATTCCCTCAGCTCAAGCCCAAGTGAATCAGGCGCTGCGAATCGACGTGAGGCTCCCTGCGGAATGCGACGGCTTCAGGAAAAGAGTCCTTCCGGCGACTTCATTTCATTCAGGCCCATGGCCTCGGGCTGAATGAGATCAAGTGCGGTTAAGGCGGCGTCCTTCATCATCAGACATTTGCCGATGGATTCGTAAGCCGTCAGGACAGTGTAGCCTTAAGCTGCTCGCGAAACCCGGGAGAGTCTGCAATGAAGAAAGCGTTCGGTACTTCAATTCGAATGTTGAGTCTTTCAATCCTGGCTCAAGCACTTATCCTGTGTGCCCGTGGCCAGGACTCACGGTTTGTTCCGTCCTCGTTTGAGGATCAGCTGCTGACTTCGCCGCCCTGCCTGACAATCCACATGGCATGGGAAGGACCGAACATCCCCTGCACTCCCCTGACGCATCAGGAGTGGCTCGACGACCTGACTCACTGGCGGGCTGAACGGCGGATCCGCATTGGCTACGATGCAGCACGCTATTCCCTGCCCGCTTTGCGATGGACGCAATCGAGCTTTATTCAGCCGCAGATGATGGTACATGACCGCGCCTTCTATGATCCGGCGAAGGGCAAGTACACCGTAGACCGCTATCTGGACGATCTTGAGAAACGCTACGGTGGGATCGATAGCGTGCTCATTTGGGCGACCTATCCCAACATGGGTATCGACGATCGAAACCAGCAGGACATGGTACGGTCCATGCCGGGAGGCATCGAGGGCGTGAAGGGGATGGTCGCTGATTTTCATCGCCGCGGAGTACGCGTCCTCTTCCCCATGATGATGTGGGATCAGGGAACACGTGATCCTGGCAATCCGTGGCCTGTTGCGATCGCCGAGTTGATGAAGGAGATCGATGCCGACGGAATCAACGGTGATACGCAGGACGGGGTCCCGCTGGCATTCTCTGTTGCCGCGGACAAGATCGGCCATCCACTAGCATTTGAGCCGGAAGTTGGCCTGAGCGACGAGGCGCTGGCATGGGACGTGATGTCCTGGGGATACTACTCCAGGTTTCCATTCGTTCCGCAGGTAGACCGCTTCCGATGGCTTGAACCGCGCCACATGGTGAATGTCTGCGACCGCTGGAACCGAAGCAAGACAGACAATCTGCAATTCGCCTTCTTCAACGGTGAAGGGTGGGAGAGCTGGGAAAACGTTTGGGGCATTTGGAACGGCATCACTCCAAGAGACAGCGAGGCGACCCGTCGTGTCGCCACGATCGAACGAGCCTTCGCGAACTTTCTTGTCAGCCAGGATTGGGAACCCTTCTATCCCATGCACCTTTATGGGGTCTTTGCGAGCCGCTGGGCGCTCGGAGGTCAAACTCTGTGGACCATCGTGAACCGCAACGAGTATGACATCGATAGCAGTCAGATGACGGTTCCTTACCAGCAGGGCACACACTACCTTGACGTCTACCATGGCATCGAGTTGCAGCCCTCGGTGGACGGGAATCAAGCGATTCTGTCGTTCCCGATAGAAGCTCATGGATTCGGCGCGATTCTTGCGACAGGCTCGGAACCGGATGCCAAGACAAAGCAGCTATTGGCCACGATGAATGCCATGACGGCAAAGCCTCTGGCCGATTTCTCTGCGGAGTGGCAGAAGACGAATCAAACACTGGTCGAGATTCCGGCAACGAAGACCTCAGCTACGGCGCCAGAAGGGATGGTCCGCATCGACGGCGGGAGTTATCTCTTCATAGTCCACGGGATCGAGATTGAGGGAAGTAACGATGTCGGTGTAGATGTGGAGTATCCCTGGGAAAACAGTCCCAGACGCTATCACGAGCACCGCATGCAGCTCACACCCTTCTACATCGACAAATACCCGGTCACAAATGCCGCGTTCAAGAAGTTCCTGGATGCTTCGCACTACCATCCCGCCGACGATCAAAACTTCCTTAAGGACTGGGTCGGAGGGACGTATCCCGAGGGTGCAGCCAACCGACCTGTCACGTGGATCTCGATTGAAGATGCGCGAGCCTACGCACAATGGTCGGGCAAACGATTGCCCCACGAGTGGGAGTGGCAGTATGCCGCGCAGGGCGGCGACCACCGCCGCTATCCCTGGGGCAACTGCGACTGGACTGCCCCACACGTTGAGGGCGCCACTGGATCGTGCGCCGATTTCACAAACCCAGTGGCCCCCGCGCCGGACAAGGGCCGCGTGATGCAGGCAGCGAGCGATGTTGACGCACATCCGCGAGGTGCGAGCCCGTTCGGCGTGATGGACATGGTCGGGAATGTCTGGCAGTGGACCGATGAATATGTCGATGATCACACACGCGCCGCGATTCTGAGAGGAGGCAGCCATTATCAGCCGCAAGGTTCGGTATGGTACTTTCCGCAGGCGTACAGGAACGACGAACACGGCAAACTTCTTTTGATGGCGCCTAGCTACGATCGTTCTGGCGCAGTCGGGTTCCGCTGCGTGAAGGACGCGAAATAGAGTTAGCCGAGTGCTGACTTTCAGCACCTTAGGATGCGACCTGCACGCTCTCGTCGCCAGGCAGCCGCTCGTTTGCTCCAGGTTGACTGACTTCCGCGGCGCTGCAATAGTGTCGGTTTCCGTACAGCAGAGACCAGCTCCAAGGATCCGTTAATGCTTGCCGGGAAAGCCGCCGAGCCCATGGAACGTCAAGTAGAGCGAGTAACCACAGACGGCGATGGCGATCAGCATCTCAAACAGCAAGACTGCGACGCCGTATTTGTACCACGGCGCGTGAGTCACCGCGTCGGCGGAGTGGCGCATCTCCATAGTGAATCCTCCTGATTTGGATTAGTGAAGCGTCTATTGGCTAAGCCTGATCTGCCGCAAGTTCGCCCGCGAGCAATCCGTGCTCCTCAGGATTTCTCTCATGGCGCGCTGCCCAGAAATAGAAGAGCAGGAACGGCAGGAACAGATAGAAGGACACGTACGCGTAGCCAATGTGAATGTTGGGGCCATTCGCAAAGATCAGCGGGTAGGCGATGGCAGCTGTGGTTGACACGCCTCCGATGAAACCGGCAGCAGTTCCAGGCCGATCGGGAAACAGCAAAGGAACCAGAGCAAAAGTGCCGCCTGTTCCGAACGAAATGAAAACTCCTAATGCCACAAGCACTGAGACAGAAAGGTGCAAGGATCCGGATAGGCCTCCAAGCGTAAGGCCGAACATCGCGAACACAATCAGTATCAGAGCAACCCCGAGCCAGTGAAGACGGGGAGCATAAGGGAGGCCCTTCGCAATCAATGGGAGCGGAGTCCAGCGTTTGCGCTGAAAGAGGTCGGACATGAAACCAGAAAACGGACGAAACAACGATGCAGTGAAGGATTGCACTGCAGCGAAGGTCCCGGCAGCAATTTGCAGACCGGCCACGCTTTTGAAGCCTAGTGCGAGGATCGCAGAGGAAAAGCCGCGCGTGAAGTAACCGGGGAGCCAAGCATTCATCGCAATCTCCAGTCCAAAGGACATCGCGTAGGCAAGCATGAGTGCAATGGCGATGTAGCGGCTCCACACGAATAGGATGCCGCGTAAGTCGGTCCTCCTGCGCACCAGCTCACGCTTCTCCATCGTCTGCGCCGCGCTTCCGCGCTGCAGATACCAAGCCGCAATCAGAAGCGCGATCACGCCCAGCCACAGAAATGCGGCGTGATAGTTGGTCCCGAAGATCCGAGGCAGGACCAGCGCGCCGGCGCCCGCGCCCGCATTTCCGGTTCCCGCGTAGAGCCCTTCGGCAGTGCCGATCTCGCGCGCATCGAACCATTGCGCCACATGCTGAATGCCGACCACAAACGAAACACCGGCGGTCGCAACAATCACCCGCTCGATGAACAGCGCATCGTAGTTGGTCGTGTAGGCAGATGCGATGGAGACCAGGCCGCAACTGGCGAGTATCACGGCAAAGGTGCGCGGTGCTCCGAAGCGGTCAGAGGCCCAGCCCGCGATGATCCTTCCGATCGGCGCCATCCAGATGGCGGAACTCGCGAGCAGACCCAGTTCCTTGAGGTTCAGGTGATAAGTGGCAGCAATGCTGGGACTGAACGCAGCCGTTGAAAACCACATCAGAAAGCACCAGAAGAAGCCAACCGTTGCAATAGCCAATTGTTCAACTTTGTGTGTCCTCATGAGTCTCCTCTGTCATCGCTGAATGTGCTGCCGAATTCAGAACCCGGCAATCGTCTCGCTGCGCCCTATCTGGTTGCTCCGTGATTGAGGCTCCAGTGATAAACGAATTCGACATAGCCATATTGCATGTTGCGGCCTGACGGATAGATCGCCCTCACCATGCTCTTTACCAGTGCTTTCGCGACAAAACTTCTGGCAATCTCCAAGGGCTTGACGTAGTCCATTCAGACTCCTTTTCGATGATTGAAAGTGGAGACACATCCGCGCGGGCGCGGCGGTTCGGACGCCAGATGATCTGCTATGTCGAGTTTGCTCAGCGGAGAGCTGGGAAGATCCTCTTAGGTCGTGTGCTGGGCACAGCACGGTGCCCAGCGATGAGATTTGCTGATTGCGTTGGATACGTTCAATGCGATGTCAAGAGAGAATCGCAAACAAAGTGCAGCTTCCGATTCTCCCTTCCGTCAATATACGTCGCGGTGATATCGATGTTCGTCCTTGAGTGCTCCCACGTACTCCTCTGCCGCCTGTGCAGTCATCGCACCTTGCTCCTGCACAATACGGCAAAGAGCTCCGTGCACATCCTTCGCCATCCGCGATGCGTCGCCGCATACGTAGACGCTTGCGCCATCTTGGAGCCATCTCCACAACTGGGGCGACTGTTCCATCATTCGGTCCTGCACATAGACCTTCTCGCCATCGTCGCGCGAGAAAGCTGTATCGAGGCGCGTCAGGTGCCCATCCGCGCGCATCGATTCAAGTTCGTTCCGATAGAGGTAGTCGGTTGCCGAGCTGCGCTCACCGAAGAACAGCCAGTTCTTGCCCTTGTGGCCAAGCGCCCGCCGTTCATGCAGAAACCCGCGAAACGGAGCAATGCCGGTGCCTGGACCAATCATGATCAGCGGCGTATCCGGGTTTGACGGCAGTTTGAACTTCTTGTTCGGCTGGACGTAGATCGGAAGACGGTCGGCAAGCATAGTGCGGTCCGCAAAGAATGTGGAGCACACTCCGCCACGTTCGCGATTGTGCGCGGTGAACCGAACCACTGCGACAGTCGTATGGATCTGCCCGGCGTGTGCCGCGGGACTGGACGAGATGGAATAGAGCCGTGGACTCAGTTTTGGCAACAAGGCCACAAGCTCGTTGGGATCGTCAATCGCTCCGGAATATTCCGTGAGCAGATCGATGAGACCCCGGTCGTAGACATAGGCATCGAGGGACCCTTGATTCTCCGGCCGCAGCAGATCGAGAAGGGCTGTGCAGTTGCCCTCCTTCGCATATCCTTGGACCATCTTGCGATTCAGCCGCGTAATTTGACGTTCGTGGGCCAGCGCAGAATACAGCGTCGTCGTACCCTCCTTTGTGCTTGCCACCTGTTCGTTGCCGTTGAAGCGTAGTTTCTGCAAGATTTCTGCGACCAGATTGAGGTCATTGATTGGGATCACACCGCACGCGTCTCCGACCTCATACGCGAGACCCGTACCCTCGATCGAAAAGGCCACGTGCAGAGTTGACTTAGTCGATGTGGCATGGGTGAGAGATCGCTTGTCGATCACGGAAGCCAGCAGTGGAGAATCCCGTGTGAACGTCTTCGCAGGACTCCTGGCCGATGTTCCCAGATGCCCGGCAGCACCGGCCAGCGAGGCCTTCGGCTCTGGGCCCCCCGTGAAAACCGCACGCGGCTGCACAAAAGACTCCTCCTTGAGCCGCGCGACAATCGCTGTCCTCCACTGGGCAAATGGCTCATCTGCGTCCCCATCGCAATCCACACGATCCGTCAGCCGATTTGCTCCGAGCGACGCGAGCTTGGCATCAAGATCCCTGCCGAATTTGCAGAAGTGCTCATAATGCTTGTCGCCGAGTGCAAAGACGCCATAGGAGAGTCTCTCCATACGCGGAAAATGCTCTAGACAAAGCTGCTCATAAAAGGGCTGAACGCCATCGGGAGCATCTCCATCACCATAGGTACTGGCCAGAATAAGTGCACAAGATTCAGCCGCCAGCGCTGCAGGCGTGTAGCCAATCAAAGTTGAAACTGCGGGTGCGTGACCCTGCGCCTTTAATTCCTTTGAGAGTCTCCGCGCTAGACTCTCCGCGGTCCCTGATTGCGATGCATAGAGCACCGCGATGCGTCGTGATGGTTTCGCCTCAACCGCAGCCTGCGGCACACTCGAGAACATTCCGGCGAGCAGCCCATTCAGCCAGGCCCGCTGCTCCGGAGTGAACGGCGCATTGTCAGGTATATAGGGAATTGCTGAACTCATTGTGCTACCGGCTCCTTGAATGAGAGAAGCGATTGCAATTCAGGAATGCTGTGTCTTCGGCTGAACTCCAGAAAAGACTCCTTCGCAGTACGCAGATTCTGGAATGCGGCGAAGAGACGCTCCAGCTGCTGAGGCAAATCGCGGAATGCAACCGCGGAGATGAGCTCGCGCGCCAGCCCCTGGTCTTGATCTGAGCCGCCGCCGATGAAGACCTGATAGCCTTCCTCGCCGTTCACCTTCGTGCCCAACAATCCGATGTCGCCGATGTAATGCTGCGCACACGAGTGCGGGCATCCTGTCACGTGGAGATTTACAGGCTGCTCAAGCGCGAATCTGGAATCAAGCAGATTTGCGAGCGCTACCGCATGGGCTTTGGTGTCAGTCGCTGAATAGCGACAGCCCCGGTTTCCCGTACAGGCCACGGTCCCGCGCGAAACAGTACCGGCGGTACAATCCATGCCTGCGGTGCGAAGACGTTCGATAGCCAGATGGGTTCGTTCGATCGGGACGTTGGGCAGAATGAGGTTCTGCCAAACAGTGAGACGCACTTCGCCGCTGCCACACTGATCGGCGATATCGGCGAGAGAGCGCATCTGGCTTGCCGGTAGCTGTCCGACAGGAATGTGTACTCCGATGGAATGCATCCCTGGCTGGCGCTGAGGGCGGACTCCGATGTGACCTGCGCGATCCACCGCAGGTCGCGGCTCGCATTCCTTTAAAGGCAGACGCAACAAAGGGAAGGCAATCCGCTGTTCCGTCTCTGCGATAAACCGCTCCGCCCCCCATTGGTCCACCAGGTATTTGAGTCGCGCCTTCCTGCGATCCACGCGATTTCCGTGATCGATGAAGACCCGAATCATAGCCGCCGCCACTGCGACGGCCTGCTCGGGACGCACCAGAAGTCCGCAATCGGTCGCGAACTGCTTATGGCCTGTGATCCCACAAAGCAACACGCGAAAGTACACGCCTGGCGGCACACGGCGTCCTTCACCGACCCGCACAGCGACAAAGCCGATGTCGTTGGTATCCGCGACGACGCTGATTGCACCTCCTCCATCGAAAGCAACATTGAACTTGCGCGGGAGCTCGTAGAGATCACGGGAATTCAAGATGTAGTGGTGAAGTGCGTTGGCAAGGGGTCTCGTATCGATCAACTCACTCGCATCAATGCCCGCCAGAGGCGATGCCGTGATGTTGCGGATGTTATCTGCGCCGGAACCACGCGATGTGAGCCCGAGTGCGTGCACGCTGGTCAGGACTCGCACAATGTCTCTTGGCTGAAACTCACGTATCTGCAGATTCGCGCGTGTTGTGATATCAGCGCGCCCGCTCCCCCATTGTTCAGCGATCACTCCAAGGCCACGCATCTGATGCGCAGTCAGGATCCCGCCAGGCAGGCGCAGGCGCAACATGAAGGAATCCTGAGCCGGGGCAACATAAAAGAGCCCGTGGAATTTGAACCGAAAAGCGTCCGCGGCCTCGGGAACAGAATTCTCATCCGAATGCGCTACAAGCTTGTCCCAGATATCGAGCGGATTCTGCTCATACTTCCAAAGCTCTTCCCTGCTCAGATCCGCGATGGGCGTTCCATGAACGCTCTCCCCGGCCGCTTCGGCGCAGTTCACTGATCCAGAAGAAGGATCATCCGTGAGCAAGCCCAATGGAGTGTGGCCAACAAAAGGTCGCGTGCCTGCCTGCATCGCGCCCGCGAAGAAACCTAGCAGATACTCTTTCTGTTCTGTGCTGAACGCTATCGAATTGTCGGGGACAAGAGATTCCATGCCGAATTCCCTTCGCCGATGAGGGGCGTGTGCAAAAGCGCCTCGTGTACGCTTGCGGGGCGATAGGGACTGCCCGCCGCGAGCACAACACGATGAGTTTTAGTGGAAGGCCCTGACACGGCATGGTGCAGGGCAAGCAGAAAAGGGAGACATCTGAGTCTTCCTTGCAAGGATCCTACGACAAGTTGCCGTTTGGCACAAGTGCCTGTTCGAAAGAGGAGCCGCGCTAGGCCGAGGACGACGGACTCTCGTCTCTGGCCTGACCTGCAAACGACCAGCGCGTTTTGCGAAGATCGTCATTCAGTAAAATCGCTTCGGCGATCTCTCGCATCGTTTTGCGGCGCTGTCTGCTTTCGCGCTGCATGGCCTTATAGGCTGTGTCTTCGTCGAGCCCAAAGTCGCGCTGCAAAACACCTTTCGCTCTCTCGATATGTTTCCGAGACTCCAAGCGGTCGGAGAGTTCCAGGTTCTCGTTTTCTAGACGGGCGCGCTCCAGCTCTGCGCCGACAAGATGGCCGGTCGCAGTAAGAAGCCGCACTTCATGCTCAGTGTGGTAATAGGGCTTGCGATGTTGCAGGTTAATCACACCCACGAGTTTGCTTCGACAAAGAATGGGGACCGAGAGAAAGGCCTCGAAAGTGTCCTCCGGAAGGTTTTTGAACCTCTGGAACCGCGGATCTTTCAGGGCTTTTTCGGGAATGGCCACAGGCTCGCGATGCCAGCCGACCCATCCTGTGATGCCCTGTCCAAGCCAGATGCCGAGATGATCAACGAGATCGGAGTGCGGATTCTTGGATGCCCGCAGGACCAGTTGGTCGTTTTCGAGCACATACACGAAGCAGGAATCGCACTGAATCAGGGAACACGCGAAATCCACAATTCGGTTCAACACTGTGTGCAGTGGATCAGACGCCGCCATGCGGCTCCCGATCTCGTGGAGAAAGTCGATGCCAGAGAGTGCCGGCTTGGCAATTTGCCCAGTTGCAGAATCGCCGGCAAGGAGTTGGCTGATGGAGCCGATCGCACTGCTGGAGACGCGAAGAGAAGCGGCCGCTCGCTTCTGCTCTAGTAGTCTGTCCGCGTTCTCTGCAATCTCCTTGATGAGAAATCCCATCTTTGATTGCGATGGCTCGAAGTCCGGTGAGAGTCTGTAGATCGAGAGCCCCTCTGTTGTGCTCGGCCCGATCGAGCCGATGACGGTGGAACGGAACCCCTCGTACAACGCGTCGGTGTATCCCATACGTTCCGCCATTAGAAACAGATGGGCAACCTGTCCTGCGTTCATGAGAAGCACAACATCCACATGCCCGTGCGCGAGCGCGATGACGGCTTCGCGTAGCGGCTGAATGTCCTCAGGCAGCGCCCATTGGTACACGAGGACACGCGTGATGGAAACACTCTTCTCGGCCAGGGCCGTTAGAAGCTCCGGGTTCGAGGTGCCGTATTCCTGGACTGCGACATTCATCCCGGTCAGGTCGCTTCCGAATTTCTCCTCTAGAGCCTGTAGCAGAACGCGCCAGGTAAACGGCTCTGGCGAAACAACCGCAATCGGGATCTCCGCTTCGCGCAATGCACTCGACGACTTCGGTCCTCTTGCCGCAACCTTTACAGACCGCAACGCGGTCAGGAACTTCTCGCGGTCCATGTGCTCGGAAACGATCTTGATGAGAGTCCGAACGCCGACGCCCGTCGTAAAGATGACCAAATCGAAGGCCCCGGCCATAAGCGCTTCGGCGAACTCGATCACGGGTCCGTCCGATCCCATCGGGATCTCTCGCATCGCTGGCGCGCTGAGCGGTTCGCCACCGTAGGTACGAATCAGTTTGCCTGCTTCAACGGCGCGGCGCGCTTCGAGAGTGAGAACACGAATCCCGTTGAAGTGTGCGATCGCCATCTTTTATCTCGATAAACGGAAGTGCGAAGCACCCGGATCTTTCTTCTAACGGTCGGGGAAGTTTCTTGCTTTGCCGGTGAGGCCGATCGGTCAGTCCGATTGCTCTTTCGGCACATGTTTCCTATACGGCTCTTCTCGAGCGTACTAGTAATAGGATCGTCGAAACAGAATAAGGATCCCATGAAAAACGAGGCGTGCCAGGGCAATTTTGGTTTTCACTTGCACGCGGCCGCAATTGACGTTATGCTCAATCGCATTACCTCCAGGCGGGGTGCGACTTGGTCTCACCTCGTGCTTTGCTGGCTCCGCATGCCGGCATTTTCTTGGTAATCATCAGCTGGCTCCGCGAAGAGCCTTGCCCCGCGTGGGCATCGTACGCACATTTTTCACGCAACCTGGCGCCTGCGGCGACACCGCGGTGCGACGGCAGCAGTTTGCGCTTTCGTTCTCTTCGCAACCGACTGGAGCCATTGTGGACCTTCCCCTGCTCACAAAAGTTCAGCAAGACGGCGAGATCTTCCGCCTCACCGCCTCGAAGCCACTGGAGGCGGATCCGCCCGCGGATGAAACTGTGCACTCTTTCTGCGGAACAAGCGCGAAAACTCGAGTTCCCCTCCCCCCGAGGCCCGGCGAGCAATATCGCTTCCACTTCGACATGACAAAGTGCATCGGCTGCAAATGTTGCGTGGTTGCGTGCAACGAGCAGAATGGCAATCCTGCGGACATCTTCTGGCGACGAGTGGGCGAAATCGAAGGTGGCGTCTATCCGCAAACGCATCGCCACTACCTCTCGATGGGCTGCAATCACTGCTTAGAGCCGACCTGCCTGACTGGCTGTCCAGTGGATGCCTACAGCAAAGACAGTTTGACGGGCATTGTCCGCCACAGCGCGGACGCCTGCATCGGCTGCCAGTATTGCACCTGGAACTGCTCGTACGGAGTGCCGCAATATAACTCGGATCGCGGGGTGGTGGGCAAATGCGATATGTGCTACGGAAGACTCTCGCGAGGCCAAGAGCCGGCTTGTGCAGCTGCCTGTCCTGAAGAGGCAATCCGCATTGAGGTCATAAATGTGGCTCAGTGGCGCCTCACTTACAAAACTGCGGCAAATTCTCCGGGTATGCCCTCGGCCGAGGACAGCATCTCCACCACACGCATCACCCTTCCCCGGCAAATGCCCGCCGATGTGCGCAAAGTCGACCTGAGCCATCTCCATCCGGAGGATGCGCATTCACCCTTGATCGTGATGACCATGCTCACCCAGCTCTCTGTCGGGGCCTTCACAGCGATCTGGCTCTTGCAGGCCTTCGGCAGGCAATCACATCGAATGGCTGCTCTAGTCGCGCTGTTCGTCGCCGTGCTCGCACTTGCCGCTTCGACCTTGCATCTCGGGCGTCCCATCCACGCCATACGCGCCTTGAAGATGTGGCGGCGCTCGTGGCTCAGCCGCGAAGTTCTGCTCTTCACTCTCTTCGCAATCACCGCAACAGCCTACTCGGCGGCATTCTGGTTCGGCATGCGCGGTACAGCCTGGCTCGGAGCAGCCACTGTTCTTCTGGGAGCGTGCGGCCTCGGCGCAAGCGCACGACTCTACCTCGTGCCCGGACGACCTGCCTGGAACTCTCCCCTCACCATCGCAGAATTCGCGAGCACAGCCGCAATGTTGGGAGCCTGTGCCGCAAATGTCCTTACCCGCGGCGCTTCGACGGCACGAGATGCGGTCCTCCTTGCATTCGGGTTCACCGCGACGATCGCCGCACTCAAACTCGCACGGCTTGTTCGCTCTGAGATGCACGAGCTCTACAGTTCGTGGCAGTTGCTGTCCACGGTGTTCTCGAATCTTCTTTTGCTCCGCTTTGGTCTGCTCTGTGCAGGCATAGCACTGCTGCCCCTTGCAGATGCTCTCTGGTCCCGCGTAACCATTGCGCTTCTGATGTTCGCCGGAGAATGCACAGGTCGCTATCTCTTCTTTGTCTCAGTGGTCCGCACCAACATGGCAAATGAATATCTGGCCCAGGAGGCAGCATGAGACTAGCGCGCTGGCTGGCACGCAGAAGCGGCTTCGACATTCGCTCTGCGAAGTACGCCTACGGCGACGACCCCGTGTTAGGCTTCACCTCCTCACGTAAGCATGCGGATCGCTGGGTCAACAGCACCTGCGGCTACTGCTCGGTGGGTTGCGGCATGCAGTTGGGCGTGACGGATGACCGAGTGGTGAGCGTCCGCGGCAACCCCGATCATCCCGTGAACCGAGGCAAGCTCTGCCCCAAGGGCCTTGCGGAGCACTACGCGATCGAAGCGGAGGGGCGCGCCCAATATCCGCTCCTGCTCAAAAACGGGGCCCTTACCCGCGTCCCTTGGGAGGAAGCGCTAGATGTCATGGTCCAGCGGTTTCGCGCGGTACAAGCCAAATATGGACGTGACTCTCTCGGCGTTATCAGCACTGGCCAGCTCGTCACCGAAGAGTTCTACGCGCTTGGTAAGCTGGTTCAGCTCGGTTTCGGCACACGCAATTACGACGGCAACACAACGCTCTGTATGTCGACGGCCGTGGCGGGATACAAGCGCTCCTTTGGCAGCGATGGGCCGCCCGGGGCGTACGAGGATCTTGAACAGGCCGACGTGATCCTGCTCATCGGCGCAAACATCGCGGAGAACCACCCGATTCTCTGCACCCGGATCGAGGAGAACCGATCTAAAACCCTGATCGTCGTTGATCCCCGCGTCACGAAAACCGCGATGATGGCGGACATCTATCTTCCCGTCAAGCCACGCTCGGACCTCGCGCTAATCAATGGGATGCTGCGCATCATCGTCGATGAAGAGATGTACGATAAGGGTTTTGTCGCAGCCCACACATCGGGATTTGACGAGCTGCGTAGATCGCTAGCTCCTTACACGCTCGACCACGCCTCGCAAATCACCGGTCTCCCTCCGGAACTGATCCGCAAAACTGCGGTCCGCTATGCCGGAGCCAAAGCGGCGTTCATTGGCTGGACAATGGGCGTGAACCACAGTACCAAAGGGACCGAGACCGTCAGCGCCATCAATAATCTCGCCCTCCTCACGGGCAACATCGGCCGCATCGGTGCGTCACCATTCTCGATCACCGGGCAGTGTAACGCCATGGGCACGCGCGAGGCAGGATTCACTTCCAGCATTCCTGGCTATCGCAAGTTCGAGAGCGAAGATGATCGCAATGAAATTGCCCGACTCTGGAACATCTCCGTCGAACGCATTCCCTCACAGCGCGGGCTCGCCTATCCTGACATCATTGAAGGCGCCGTCGCTGGCAGGATTCGCGCTCTTTGGATCCTTGGCACCAATCCCCTCGTCTCCTTCCCAAACATCGACGTGCTCAAACACGCTCTGGCCAAACTTGATTTCCTCGTCGTACAGGATGGCTTCCATCCCACACCCACAACCGAGTTAGCTGATCTGGTTCTGCCTGCAGCGATCTGGGGAGAAAAGGAAGGCACCTACACCAACTCCGAGCGCCGTATAAGCAAAGTCAATGCCGCTGTAAGGCCGCCGGGAGAGGCGCGTGCCGACTTCGACATCTTTCTCTCAATCGCCGAGCGGCTGGGTTGTCGTGCCGAACTCTTTCTCAATTGGCATAGTCCGCAAGACGCCTTCCATGAATGGCGGCGCGTTTCAGCCGGACGCCTTTGCGATTACTCAGGCACGAATTACGCACTGCTGGAAGAGTCGGGTGGAATTCAATGGCCCTACCCCCAAGGGACAACATCTATCGCGTCCGCCTCGCGCCGGCTTTACAGCGAAGGAATATTCCCAACAGACGACGGGCGCGCCCGCCTCTTGCCCACCCGATGGGAGCCCTTTCCCGAACAGCCAAACTCCGAATTCCCCCTGATCCTCAACACCGGACGCACCGTGGAGCACTGGCATACGCGCACAAAGACAGGCGCCATCTCCATCCTGCAGCGTATGTCACCGCGCGCCTGGCTCGAAATGAATCCCCAGGACGCCAGCCGTCTTAACCTCCAGGCACACGACCGTGTCGACGTGATCTCCGCGCGCGGGCGCGTCAACAAAGTTGAGCTGCGAATCACGGAGATCGTCGCTCCAGGGCAGGTCTTTCTGCCGTTTCACTTCGCCGAGACAAATGCCAATCAAATCACCCAGAGCGCCTTTGATCCGATTTCGCGCGAACCCAATTACAAGCAATGTGCAGTCCGCGTTGAAAAATCTCCACCCGCTTCTTCCAGAACAAACTGAAGTGGAAGTCGACACATCAACACGCCGCGGCATGGACAACGGTGAAACGACGGACGCACCCGCCAGGTCACAACGAGTTATCGGCGGTCCATGAGCGGTGGTGTGGCTTTAATAAACGCGTGATTGCATTTCGACTTTCGTCTCCACATCGCCCATAACGTTGGATGGCGCTATTGCAATTCGGAATGAGATTCCGCCGTCCTGGCATCGATGGCTAATGCGCCGTTACTCAAGCCGACGCTCTTTGCGATCAGCTTGAGCCGGCCAGGCTGCCTGGATGAGCGAACCACCACCAGCGCGCGCCCTTGGTAGAGTCTCCGCTGATTGCTGTGGTACGAATCCGGATCCTGCCCATCTCCATTGCCCACGGCCGCAATCACGCCGGGGCCACTGAGTTCGAACTGCACTGCTTGGTCCGCGTGCAAATCAGGACGGCCATGCGCATCCACGGCCTCCACCGTTATGAACGAAAGGTCCTCGCCGTTCGCTTGGAGCGTCGTCCGATCGGCCGTCACGCGAAGACTGGTCGCCTTTTCCGTCGTGGTAAGTACGCTTTCCGCAACAACGCGGCCGCCGCGAAGCCCTACTGCCTTGAGCGTTCCTGGTGCGTAGGGCACCGAGAACAACGCCTTGAACTCCTGCTCTCGCCCTGTGGGTTTCTCGCCGATCAGCTTGTCATTGAGGAAGAGCCGCACTCTCTCGGCCCCTGAATAAACCTCCACCTCGAGATTCCGGCCCTCCTGCCCCGGCCAGGTCCAGCTGGGTAGAGTCGGATAGGTCGCCCACATAATTGCAATGATCTTCTTGCCTTCCGGCTCAGGTAAGCGCACGGTGGCATAGACACGATCGCCCCCGTTCCAGACGATGTCACGATAGTGGGACTGCGGTTTGCGATAGCCGGTCAGGTCCAGATCGCCGCAAGCCGACGCATGCCATGGATACGGGTGGAAGAAGAGCTCCATCATGGCCTTCGCGCTGGGATCGGAGCTATTCTTGGCCATGTCGGCCATCACGTCCACACCGTTAGCCATTCCCGTGAACATCTGATCGATCATGGCGGTGCTCGACATCATTCCAGTCATTCCCTGCGCCATCTTTGCCTGTTCTGGAGTTCCGTATTGCCATGCCCCAATACCCGATTCACCCAGATAGTCCATCGCGGTCCAAGTAAGGTCGCCCAGGATATAGGGATTGTCGTGCGAAACCTGCCACAGCGGAAATGCCTTCGCAGGCCAGGATTCGGTCGTCAACATCATGCGTGAAGGCAACTGCTCATGGTCCTTCTGGTAGGTCGGAAGGATGTTGTAGTTGTAGCCAGTGATATCGAGTTGCGAGAAGACAGCCTGCGCGGTGGGCTTGGTTGTTGTGCCGGGAAACGCGAGCGTGAGAGGGCGTGTGTCGTCAATCGCTCTGACCTGATCGACTATCTGCTTCGCGAGGCTGGCCCCGCGATCAACCTCGAGTTCAGGAATTTCGTTGCCAATGCCCCATATCACAATTGATGGATGATTGCGGTCCCTCATCACCATCGAGGACACGTCCTGCTTCCACCATTCATCGAAGCTGCTGCCGTAATCGAATTTGACCTTATGTGCCTCCCAGACATCGAACGGTTCATCGAGAACCAGCAGGCCGAGCCGGTCGCATGCGTCCAGAAATGCAGTCGATGGGGGATTGTGCGCTGTGCGCACCGCATTCATTCCTGCAGCCTTCAATAGTTCAACCCTGCGCTCTTCTGCTCGATCGAATGCGGCAGCACCCAGGGGCCCGTTGTCGTGATGAACACTGCCCCCAGTCAGCTTGATGGGCTTGCCGTTCAGCAGAAGACCATTCTCCGCTGACCATTGAAGAGAGCGGATTCCAAACTGGGTGCTCACCTGATCCACCACCATGCCATCTTTGCGGATCGTCGAAAGCGCACGGTAGAGCGTGGGTGATTCTGGCGACCACAATGACGGATGATTCACGGTGATCTCCTGTCCGACTTCGCCTTCCCCTCCCGCTCCCACGTTCGCTTGAGATTGCGCCCTACCCGCTTTGTTCCCAGCCGCGTCGAGCAGCGTGGTCTCCACTGTCAGTCCCGCTGTGGCAGATGACTCGTTTGCCACATGTGTGTGGATCGCAACTTTGGCGAGGTCAGTCGTTGCGGAGAGTGTCGTAAGGAACACACCCCAGTGAGTCACATGGATTGGATCGGTGACGATTACGCGGACATGCCGATAGATCCCCGACCCGCTGTACCAGCGACTGTTCGGCTGTGCGGAGTTGTCCACACGCACGGCCAGTACATTGACCTCTGAATCATGCAGGTCAGGCGTGAGGTCGAACGTGAACGCCGTATAGCCATAGGGATGTGTCCCCAGCTTGTGCTCGTTGAGATACACGGTGGCATCGCGATACACACCGTCGAATTCAACGCTCACCCGCTTTCCTCTCCAGGCCGTGGGAGTGTGAAACGTCTTGCGATACCAGCCGACGCCGCCGGGGAAGAACCCACCGCCTGCGGCGCTCGGATTGTCCTTGTCCGGTTTGCTCTCGATGCTCCAGTCATGCGGCAGATCGACTGTGCGCCAAGACGCATCCGGAAACGAAGGCGCCTCGGCCCCACTTGGATCACCGAGGAAGAACTTCCATCCAGCATCGGCAGCCAGTTCCTGTCTCGGTGAACCGACTTTTGCAGCATTCATGCGCGGGGGCGCAAAGCACATCAACAAAACCGTGAGAGCGACTAGGACCCGGAGCATGACTTTCATAGAGACCTCTTTCTGGTTCGGTTCTTGCCGGCCTTCTTCCTTTGCGGATGCTGCCGTTGCGGGGCTTTCGGAGCCGCGCGCAGTCCCAGCAGCAACACCCGAATAGTTTCACGGAACAGGCGATCGATCGGCTGTCCGTACTCCATCTCCACCTTCTTCCCAAACGACGCAAGCCGACGCTGCGTCCCGATCACGGCATTCACTACGGCGTGCAACGTGAGATCAGGATCGAGATCCGGGCGAAGTGAGCCGTCGGCGATACCTTCGCGGACCAATTTGGCGAACCATCGAAAAGGCTGAGGATGAATCTGTGATTCGAGAGAAATGAGCCGCTCCACGGGCCAGTCTCGGGCATAAATCGCATCGAACTGCGCCATGAAGCGCACTTCGATCGGGCGGCGTGCCAGTTCATCAGCCATGAACTCCAGGAGTGCTGTGAGTCGCTCCATCGCGTTCGAGGCGCCCTCGAGTGCCTGGTTCGCTCGTCCGCTTGCCTCTTGCATCAACTCGCCCAGAATTGCCCAGACGACATCGTCCTTGTTTGAGAAGTACTGGTAGATCGTGGAGGGCTGCACGCCGCTAGCCGCAGTGATCTCGGCCATCTTGACTCGATCAATTCCGCGCTCGTCAAACAACTTCCAGGCAGCATCGAGAATTCGCCGGCGTTGGCGCTCACGGTGAGCGTGGTATGCGTTTGCGGGCCTTCGTTTCTCTCGCTGCGACATGA
>Ga0335071_10000332_pt1 | contig 53790 bp, 50 predicted proteins | sample Lox_Sample_15_FD_206724 | JGI IMG/M metagenome (GOLD analysis project Ga0335071, IMG submission 206724) | Soil microbial communities from Loxahatchee National Wildlife Refuge, Florida, United States - Lox_Sample_1.5 | ecosystem: Environmental > Terrestrial > Soil > Wetlands | place: USA... | reverse complement strand
ACCCGTCTTGTTGCCCTTCGAACCGTAGATGGCATCCGTGCCACCGTCATACGCAAGCCAGCCGCCGGCCTGGATCGTCTTGCCGGAAGGCATCGCCGGCAGCGGATTCAGCTCTGCCCAGCCGGGGATCCCGGTCGTGCAGACGTACCCGCACGTGTCGGCGTGCATCGTATCGTTCATCATACCGTGGTTCATGTCTGCCGCATACGTGATGTACGCAAGGCAGGTTTCCGCCATACCACCCGGCGCAACCCACGGGTTCAACGTCACTACCTGAGAGCCATGGGCCGGAATCGCGATGTTGGTCCTGTAGTCCGCGTACCCGGCAGGCTTTATCGAAACGTCAAGGCGCGGAACCATCGCGTCCACGTTGCCCTTGTTGGTCAGCTTGACCATCACCGGTACCAGTCCCGGCACCTCGTTCTTCCTCGGGCTCTGCAACTGGCACAGCACGTCCAGATACCGCACGAAAAGCGGCGCACGGAACGTGTCGTTGGCGGGCTTGGCGTCATAGGGCACGCAGGTGAAGGCGGTTATGTTGTAGCTATCAGGCTTGGCTATCGCGCACGACGCGAAAGTCACCGACTTGATCTTGCCGCTGTCAATCGCGCCGCTGTTTGCCGTGCCGGTGTACACAGTGTCGAACGGAGCGTGGGCACGCACGACGTTGAACTTGCAGGGTATGTTGGAGCGTTTCTCAAAGCCCAGGTTCTTGATTGTGATGGTTGGGGTGACCGGAGCGCCGGAGTCTTGCGTAGCGGCCGGGATGGTGATACCGGTGCAGGAACCGTCGAGCAGCGGGATCTGGAAGCACGCGTCGATGCCCCAGGTACCGCAGTCAAAGACTCTGCCCCAGCTTCCGCTGGGATAAGGATATCTGCCCCACTGGAACATGCTGTTCCTGCTGCATATGCCGAGGTAGATGTTGGAGCCGTTGTAGTAGGTGGTCTGCTCGTAGTAGGAGACGAAGAAGGTGTCGTAGTTCACCGCTATCGGCGGGTCGAAGGTGATTATGTTCTTGTACATGCTGGTCCAGACGCTGGTATGGAACGTTCCCGACCAGTGGCCGATTGCGGTTCCGGGAGTACAAGGACCGTGGCCGTTGTAACGCGGGCCGTCATCACCGTATATGAAGACCTGCGCAGGAAAGTCAGCGCCGTTGAAGCTCGTCACCCAGACGTTAGCCCCGTTCAGTGGTTGCGCCGGCGTGGCGTACTCCTCAGCGAACTCACCGGGACCCGGCCAGGACCAGGCACCGTCATCGAACGCCCCGGGACAGTGGGTCAGGCATCTCGAACCCCACAGGCTGATCTCGAAGGTGGTGGTCTGCGCATCGTTGGCCGGATTGCCGTCGCCGGGAAGCGTCGTCATTGCCGAGTCGACGTAGCTCGTCTCGACTGCGGGCGCAACGTAGTACTTCACGAACGAGAGCGTGCAGGTCTGGCCGACAGCCAGAGCGGCGATGGTCTGGGTCGTATCATAAACAGCGTTGCCCGCGGTCTTCGCCCTCAGCACGGCGCGGACCGGGACGTTGGACTCCGCATTGAGTCCGAAGTTCTTTACCGCGACTACCCACCTGAGCGTATCGCCCCAGGCAAAGTACAGGTCGGACGGGGAGATTATCTTCGTGACACCGACGTCGATAGGCTGGGGGACGTCAGGCACGCCACGACGGTGGGTAGTGATGTAGCCAGAACCGTTGTAGCCGCAGCAATGGTTTATGCCGTTGATGGAATTGCCGCCGCCCCACTCCGTGACCGGTCCATAGAAGGCGCCTATGATCCCTTCAGGCAGATGGGCCTCGGTATTCCACGCGCCCGCGCCCAGGTCGTACCAGGCGACGCCTGTCGTCGGCGCCCAGGAGTTGCCTCCGCCCCACACGTAGATGCGGTGAACGGCGCCTGTATCCCAGACGGCAGCGCAAGGCGAGTTCCCGCCTGTGACGCTGGGCACTGCGGCCAGGTTCGTCCAGACGCCGGCGGTCGGGTTGTACCGCTGGAACGTGGTCTGGTTCGACCAGCCGCCGATCTGGTAGATGTTGCCCTGAGCGGCAACCATCGCGCCGAAGAAGTTCCCCGTAACCGGCGGATTGGTACGGTTTGCCCAGGTTCCCTGACGGATGCTGTACAACTGGAACTGGTTCACGGTCGGGTACTGGGCAAGCAGGAAGATTGAGTCGCCGGCGGCCGCGGCCATGACGCCATAGTCAGCGGAGCCCGAGTACCCGGTAATCTGCGTCCAGGTGTTCGTCGACTTCCTCCACCAGTAGCAGCTATTGTAGTAGCTGCCATTGTAGACTCCGAGGACGAAGACACCGGATGAGTCGGTGCCGTTGCCGTTGTCTCTCCAGTAGGCTGAGTACGAGTTGGCGTCTCCGGTCGGCAGGGCGGCCAGCGCCAACCAGGTATTGCTCCGTGGGTCATAGCGGTAATTGGTGGTCGCGTAGCCTGAGCCCGCTCCACCAATGGCCCAGTAGAAGCTGCTGTCCGTGCCTGCATATCCCCGGTCATACGCACCGGGACAGCCGCGGTACTGGCCTGAGCCGGGGTAGGCCGCCCTGGTGCTCCAGGTTAAGGCCTCTTGCTGATACGCTTCCGCAGGCTGCGGCGCTGTCAGGTTGACACCCTCGGGAGCATGTGTCGGGTCGGGAGCCGGCACACTCTTCTGCGCCCGGTACGCTGGAGTAACATCCTGCCTATGCGGCTTATCCGTGACATACAACACGGAAGGCGATACCGCGAACGTAGTCCCGATCAGGATTGCGCTCAAGACCATTGCTTTGCCATTCATGTGACCTCCCCGAAATCAGTTATGCGCAAAGATACCCGTCGATCATGCGAATGACAGTCAGAACCAGTACATCCCGATTTCCCGCCTCAGCCGCCTGTCGGTGCCGACGCAGCAGACAGGCGCAAGCTCAGGTGTTCGGGCGGCGGATGTCATTGCAGCCGCGCCCGGTCGTGGCTCGCCAGGTAATTCGAAACCGGGCTCTGTGCCGGCCCAGACTCCCTGCACGGCTCTCGTCAGGGACGTGAGCTCACAGGCATCGCCACGGTACTCAACACAGGCGCAGCGGTTCCGGTCCGGACGCTCGACCACGACATCCAAAAGGACCTCTCTGGGACTGGCGCAGCACGGGTCGCTTGCGAACACCCTAAGGATCGTGGCGAGGGCGACCGACACCCGCCAGCCAGGGTCGTCCCGCAGCAGGCTGGCCCCGAGGAAAGCAACGAGCGGGGTTAGTTGGCCATTGGTCAGCGGTACTCGGTCACTAATCCCCGGGCCTTCGTCGTGCAGATTGACGGTTTGCCAGGCCGAGCGAATGTAGGGAGTGGCCGGATGATAGCGAAACTCGCCGGCATGGGCTGCCGTGGAGAAGTTGCCGGGAAGGAGAGCGACTGCGAGCGGAACCCGGCAACCAAGCTCCCTGGCCCTTGCCGCTACGTTGACAAAGTCTCTTGTCTGAACCGGCATCATGCAGGCACCTAAGCACGAAGCGTGCGAGCATAGGCGGAGCAGCCTAAGCTACTACCGGTCGGACAGATGCGTTGTCCCGACACAGAGGGGCGATACAAAGGACTGAGACATTGTTGTCACCGCTCGTCGTAACCCGCTGCGGATGCAAGTTGCAGTCTTTCCATGAATTAGGATGAGATTGACATGAATGACTCAGTTGTGACATGAATGTCCCAGTTAGTACGCGAGATTACGACTGAGGGAGCGAGTTTGCGGGACGGGGACTATTCCCCGTGACCGTCAGTCCGGGTCGCCGGTGATGCGGTGTTTGCGGAGCAGGCGATAGAAGTGCCGACGGCTTATGCCGGCCAGCCTGCTGGCCTCGGATGTGTTCCCTTTGGCCTGTCGCAAGGCCTCAATCAGCATGGCCTTCTCTGACAAGTCCGTCTCTTCCTGGAACCGGCTGCGCAGGCCCTCCGGCGGGCGCGCGGACAACTTGACTCCGGATGGTCTGAACTCGGGCGGAAGGTCGGCCGGCTGCAGTTCGCTGCCTTCGGCGAGAATGACCGCCCGCTCGACCACGTGCTGCAGTTCGCGGATGTTGCCCGGCCACGAGAACCCGGCAAACAACGCCAGGACCTCGTCGCTCGCACCCAGGACCGGGCGGTCGTATTCTTGGGCCGCGCGGGCGATGAAGAATTGCGTCAGCACGGGTATGTCCTCCTGCCGCTCGCGCAGCGGAGGCAGGACCACTTGAACCGTGTTGAGCCGGAACAGCAGGTCGTGGCGGAACAGGCCCTGGCGTTCGCGCTGGTCAAGGTCCATGTTCGTCGCCGCGACAATCCGGGCCGCGATGGGTGTCTCCTTCGTCCCGCCGACGCGCATGACCGTCTTGCTCTCGATGGCCCGCAGCAGCTTGGCCTGCAGGTTCGGGGCCATGTCTCCGATTTCGTCCAGGAAGATGGTCCCCTTACCCGCCAGCTCGAACTTGCCGGGCCGCGCTACGACCCCGGTGGCTGCGCCTGCTTCAATCCCGAAGAACTCGGCCTCCAGCAGGCTCTCCGGCACGGCCGCGCAGTTTATGGCCACAAAGGGATAGTCGGCGCGCGGGCCCGACTCGTGCAGGGCGCGGGCCACGAGTTCCTTGCCGGTGCCGCTTTCCCCGCGGATGAGCACCTGCACGCGGGGAGCAGCCATCCGGGCAACTAGGTTGAGCACTTCCAGCACATTCCGATTGCAGCCTACGACTCCCCGGAACCGCAGGCCGGGAATCAGCAGCGCGGCGTCGGTAGCAACTGCTCTGAGCTTCGCCAATTTCGCCAGCGCGGGTGCCAGCGTGGCGGACACTACCTCCAGCGCTTCCGGATTGATGCGCGCCTCCGAAGGCAGGGAGCGTCTGAGCACGACCAGACCGACCACGGTCCCGGCCTGTTTCACCGGCAGCAGCAGCTCAAGGTCGGTCTGCTCGAGGCCGGGGGCCGTTCCTCGTTCATCGTTCAGGAGCGCCGGGTCCGGGTTGCCGATGGTCGCGACCGGCCGGTTGTCGATAAGCACTGCGCCCTGCTCAAACCGCATGTTGTCGCAAAGCATGGAAAGGGTCCGTTCGATGAATCGCTCGGGCGCAAGCCCCAGTGTAGTGATAGTCAGCTGCGCCTGGAGTAGAGCCGAATTTCGGTCGGTCTGCATCTCGATGCGGTAGAGCAGACGGCTTGTCTCTTCGGCCTCGGCTACGACGGCGAGGCGGCGGAACGACTGTGCTGCGGTCTGGAGTTCAATACGAGCCTCGCCCGACCGATTGAGTTCGACGAGCTCCTTACCGTGGTTCAATCGCGTCAGCGCGAGTTCGAAGGTGTCGCCAAGCGGCTCCAGCACGGTCTCCGACCGGCTGAAAAGGTGCAGGGCCGGGCCATGCTCGCCACGGGCCGCGGCCAGAAGCGCCTGCACGCGGAGTACCTCGCCCTGTTCGGTCGGCAGGTTCAGGTCGGTGGCGTGGAGGTCGGCCTGGGCCAGCAGGTCGTCGGCGGCATGAAGCCGACCCTGTGCCAGAGCGAGCTCAGCGCGGTGGCAGCAGACGGTAACGAGGCCCTGGCGGTCTTTGGCCGCCCCGGCCAGTTGCGCCGCTTCGTTCAGGACATCCTCCGCCTGCGCCAGGTTACCAGCGCGGAAATGGGTCCAGCCCAGGTCCGCGAGAGCTTCTCTGTACATGTGTCCGGAACGCTGCTTTTCCCGCTCTCCCGCGACCACGGTGTGAAACAGGAGCGCGGCGTTCTCGTAATCGGACCGCTTGAGCGCCAGCTCGCCCAGCGCCATCCGCGCCGCGGCCAGCAGGTCGGAGAATCCGTGCCCCTCGCAGAGCGCCATGGAGCGGTGCAGGCTCTCGGTGGCCTCAGTCCAGCGGCCCATGGCGGCAAGAGTACAGCCGATATTGTAGTGGCTGATGGCCGTTCCCCGCACGTCTCCCGCCCGCGCGTTTGCTTTCAGGCACAGGTGGTAGTGGTCCAGTGCCGCACCCAGAGAGCCCTGCAGCCCGTGGACGCTGGCGACCCCATTCAGGGCAATCCGTTCTCCCCGCTCGTCCCCGGCCTGCCGGCTCACTTGCAGATACTCCTCGAAGCACTCGAGCGCGGACTGAAGCTCGCCGCGGTCCCGCTGCATGATGCCCCGGAGATTGAGCCCGGTCCCCCGAATTCGACCGTCGCCGATTGCGTCGGCGACTTGGAACACCGTCTCGGCGCAGCGCTCCGCCCCATCGAGGTCGCCGGCGCGACGGAGCAGCTCGCCGAGCATGTAAGCGGCCCTGCCCTTCTCCTTGAGTAGGCCCGCGGCATCGGCTTCGGCCAGAACCTGTTCCAGCAAAGGTCTGGCAGCAATCGGGTCGCTGAGCCAGAGACACTCGGCTAGCGCAAGCGTAGCCTCAACCCGCTCGGCCGGGGTCGAGGCCGAAGCTATCCGGTCGCGCAGGACCTGCAGTTTGTCACTCTGACTGGACGAATCATCCATGTTGGGACTTGGGTCAGCATAGTGCCGACCTTCGCCAAGTCAAGCACACTACGGTGTCGGGATTACGGACGCCATTGGTGACAGGAGTCATGAGCAGACGGGTCCTGCTGCTCTGCGAGGGCAGCGCGCTGCGGCAGCCATCTATTCCTATCCGCCGGGTAGAAACTGGGGCACGATGCTCATCTCATTCGAGGGACCGCCTGCCCCAATAGACCAGCCTACGGCCAACAGCCGACAGCTAGCAGCTTCCGAGGCCCAACCGGATCGTACATCGTTGATGGCCGCAGCGACCCCTGTCCGACAGAGCGTACTTCGGATTTCGAACTTCTTCCTTGCGCTCTTCTACTTCTTGTAGGTCCCCATCAGGCTGGCGTGAGCCAGCACGTGCCCTTTCATCGCCTCCTGCAGCCGGCCGGCGGTGGCGGTCTGATCGAGACTGAGCATTCCATCCAGCGCGTACAGGTCGAAGTAGTAGCGATGGGTGCCGTTCGGTGGTTTCGGCCCGTCCCACCCGACCTGGCGGAAGCTGTTCGTACCCTGTGTCCCACCAAGGGGCAATGTGGGGTCGCGCCCGATTCCCTCCGGCAGAGCTCTCACGTTCTCGGGTATGTTGAACACTACCCAGTGGACGAAGCTACCGCCCGGGGCGTCAGGGTCCCGAACCGTCAGGGCAAAGCTCTTGGCACCTTCGGGCGCCTTGTCCCAGTTCAGGTCGGGCGTCAGGTTCTCTCCGTATAGTGTGTATCGTCTCGGGATGGTCTCTCCGGCCGCAAACGACGCGCTCGAAAGCGCCATTCCCGAGCTGCTGTCAGGCACCGCGGCCGCATTGTTCTTGGCCGGAGCGGCACAACCGAACACAAGCACGCACACGGATACGATCATCAGTATTGATTTCACAGCGCTACCTCCACATTCAGGCTAGCCTGTTCCCCGGCCTTTGTCCAGCCCTGCGGACGCCATGAAGTTGACCGCCGAGCGAACCGGAGTATAGTCAGGAACTATGAGAAGATTGTTCCTGGCCATCCTGTGCGCAACCTTGACCCCGGCTTCGGCTCTTCCCGGCCTCTCGGACACTATCAATATCAGAGAATGGCTGGTATGCGGGCCTTTCCCGGTCGGCACGCGCGAGGGCATCACCGGCGTGGTCGAGGACCCGCTGACCTTCCGGCCGTCTGAGGGCGATACGTATCGCTCGGCACTCGTCCAGGGCGGCATCACGACCTGCCGGAAAGTGACTGTTGACTCGGCGGGCTGGCTTGAGACGGACTATCAGAACGTGCGCTGGGACTCCCTGCAGAACTACTACGGCAATGTCGGCGTCGCCTGCGCCGGCTTCGCCTATGCCGAGTTCGATTGCCCGCAAGCTTGTCGCGCTATGGCGCTGGCGCCGAAGCTGGGCGGCTTCGTGCTCAATGGCCAGGGCTATCTCGGCGACGTCTACGGCAACGGCTGGTTCCAGACCCCGGTGCAACTCGACTCCGGTCTTAATCGAGTGCTCTTGCGCATCTCCGGCTACGCTGACGAGCGGGTCCGGTTCCGACTCGTGCCGCCGGCCGCGCCGGTCACGGTAGTCGCAAAGGACATAACTACTCCCGACGTGGTCGCGGACTCCCCCCTTGTCAGTTGGCTGGGAGTGCCTTTGCTCAATTCAACCCCTGACCGGATTGACTCGGTCAGAATCAGCGTCTCGACCTTGACCGGAGACAAAATCGGGAATACGTTCATACCGGACCTGCCGGGCCTCGGAACGATCAAGCCCGCCGTCCGCATAGCAGTTGCAGCGCGGCCGTTCGACACTACCGGCCTGCCACTCGTCATCGCCTGCACCTCCAAGGTAGGCACGACGCTCGACACCATCAAACTGCGCATCCGGCGGCCGGAACAGTCCCGCAAAGTCTGCTATCTCTCCAGCGCCGACAGTTCCTGTCAGTACTACGCCGTCCTGTACCCGAAAGACTATGACCCCTCGAAGCGCTACGCGCTGATTCTCTCACTTCACGGCGCTGGCGTTGATGCAGCAGGCCAGGCTGATGCTTACCGACCCAAAGACTGGGCATTCGTCGTCGCGGCGACCAACCGCAGGCCGTTCGGGTTCGACTGGCAGGACTGGGGGCGGATTGACGCGCTGGATGTACTCGGCCAGGCACTTGCGAGCCTGCCGATTGACCGCGACCGGGTGCTTTTGACCGGCCACTCGATGGGCGGGCACGGCACGTGGCATGTGGGTCTGGCCCATTCGGACCTGTTTGCCGCCGCCGCTCCCGAAGCAGGCTGGCCCGACATCGACCTCTACGTCCCGACGTTCACACAGCGCACCGCTATCTTCGCCGACCCGGCCCAGGTTGCAATCCGCGACATGGCAATGCGACCGGACAACACTCCAGCCATGCTGGTGAATGCGCTGAATCTGCCGTTGTTCATGCTGCACGGCGGCAATGACGACGACGTGCCGACCATCCACGGCCGCAACTTCGCCGAGTGGCTGAGAGAGCTAGGCTATCGCTTCACCTACAAGGAAGTCCCGAACCGGCCGCACTGGTGGAGCTACGAAAACGGGCTGAGCTGCCTGGACGATACCGACCTCATGAACTTCCTCAAAGTACAGCGCCGCGACCCCGGCCCGCGCCACATCCGCTTCCGCACCGCCGACCTCGGCCAATCGAACCGCAGTTACTGGACAACTATTGAGCGCGTGCGCATCGTCGGCCGTGATGCTGACATCGAAGCCTGGGCCACTGACTCACTCATCTCGGTCAGGACGGTCAACGTCGCTCAGTTCAGCCTCGACCTTGCCGGAGCGCCGTTCTTCCCGGGCACGGTCATGATTGAGGTCGACGGCATGCGGGTTGGCGCGAGGTACAGCCTGCCCGGAAGACTGACGTTCTGTGCCACCAGCCAGGGCTGGGTCGCCGGGGCGGCCCGTTACTCGGCGCTTACGAAGACTCCGGAGCTGTACGGCCCTGCCAAGCAAGCAATGATGAAGCCGTTCCTCCTCGTGTACGGCACCAAGGACCCGAGCCTGACACCGTTTCTTCGTCATTCGGCAACCCAGGAAGGACTGCGTTGGTGGCTGGTGGGAAACGGCACAACCCGGGTCGTGCCCGATACCGAGGTCACGTTCGAAGACATCAAGCGGATGAACCTGGTGCTCTACGGCGGCCCGAGGGAAAACTCGGTAACAAGCAAGATCGCAGACCGCCTGCCCATTCGCGTAACCGCGGGCCGCATGTCCCTGGGCAACAGCGACCTCGGCGACAGCCTCGCCGCCATGTTCGTCTATCCCAATCCGTTGAACCAGAACCGACTCGTGCTGGTGCGGATGGGAACCGACGCGAACGACACCCGCTTGTCGCTGTTCTGGGGCGTGGCCTCGTCCGGCGCCGGGATCCCAGACTTCATGGTCTTCGACCGCTCAGTGCGCCAGTACGGATGGGCCGGAGTCAGGGCCACAGGTTTCTTCGGCCCGGACTGGAATATCGATCCGGCATCAATGTACATGAAGGAATAGGTCCTCCCATCGCCAATCGCATCGTCCTGTCCGCGCCGGCCAAGGTCAATCTCGGACTTTGGGTTGGCCGCAGACGTGCCGATGGCTTTCACGACATCGTGACCATCATCGCGCCCGTCACGCTCCATGACACGGTGATCATCAGAACAGCGCGGCGCGGCATAGACGTGAAGCCTTGGGATTCCAAAACCCAAACCGCAGACCGCTTCTACCCTCACCCTTCCCTCCCCCTCAAGGGGGAGGGAACGAAAAGGAGGGGGTCGCAGGACGTTCCGTGGGATTCGCGGAATCTGGCCTACAAGGCCGCAGAGACATTCTTCCGGGCAGCCCGCATCAGCGCCGGTTGTCGTGTCCGCATCGCAAAGCGCATCCCGGTCGGAGGCGGACTCGGCGGCGGCTCTTCCGACGCCGCCACGGTGCTTCTTGGTTTGAACCGGGTATACGGCGTTCCCCTTGATGGACGCCGGCTCCGCAAGGCTGCCGCCGCATTGGGGAGCGACGTGCCGGCGTTCCTGCTGGACGGACCAAGCATCGCCCGCGGCCGCGGCGAAAGACTCCGCGGTATCCGGCTGCCGCGCATGAGCCTGTTGCTATGTTTCCCGGGTTACCCGGTGTCAACGGCGTGGGCCTACGCCGAGCTTGACCGTCTGCGCCGGAACGGGCAAGCTTTGACACCACCAGTCATTTCGCCTAAGATACTACGCGCCGGTCTGCGGCGCAACGAATTGGACAAGGTCGCCGCACAACTCAGCAACAGCTTCGAGCCAGCGGTCTTCCGGCGATTTCCCGCACTCGACCGTGTCAAAGAGCTATTGCTTCGGCACGGAATGTTGGCGGCTTCTCTGTCTGGTTCCGGCAGTACGGTCTATGGCCTGGTTGGTACGAAAGGCTGGAAAGACCCGATGGCCGCCCTGGCCCGGAATGGATTCCACTGCGTCAAAACCAGCACCATCTAGACCAATGCCGAAGGACGAACGCCGAATGCCGAACAGCCGCAACCCGGTTCGACGCTCGGAGTTCGCACTTCGAAGTTTCCTTTGGGGCGTCGTTCAACTGGCAGGACCCAGGACTTTGGATCCTGTTATGAAGGTTCGATTCCTTCCGCCCCAGCATATCTAGCCCGGCCCGCGGGCCGGTAGGCGAGCGAGGTAATATGCAAGGTCAGCTCAAAATCTTCTCCGGCCGGGCCAATGCGCCCCTGGCCATGAACATCTGCGAGCACCTCAGCATCAAGCCGGGCGATGCCGAGGTGAGGACGTTCGCGGATGGTGAAATCCGCGTCAACATCCGGGAGAGCGTCCGCGGCAGCGATGCCTTCGTCATCCAGTCGACGCAGCCGCCGGCCGACAACCTGCTCGAACTGCTGCTGATGATCGATGCGCTCCGGCGCGCGTCGGCCGAACGAATCACGGCGGTAATCCCCTACTTCGGCTACGCTCGGCAGGACCGCAAGGATAAACCCCGCGTGCCGATTTCGGCCAAGCTCGTCGCCAACCTGATTGAGCGGGCCGGTGCTGACCGGGTACTGACGATGGAACTTCACGCCGAGCAGATCCAGGGCTTCTTCGACATCCCGGTTGACCACCTTTACTCGACGCCGGTCCTGGTCGATTTCTTCCTCAAACGGGGAGTCGAAGGCTGCACGGTCGTCGCGCCCGATACCGGCCGGGCCAACCGGGCCCGCGGTTTCGCCCAGCGGCTGATGGAGAACATGCCCCTGGCGGTCATCGACAAGCGTCGTTCTGAACCGAACAAGGCGGCGGTCATGAACGTCGTCGGCGAGGTAGAAGGCCTGGACGCGATAATCTTCGACGACATGGTCGACACCGGCGGGACGCTGATCAAGGCCGCTCGCGCGCTACTGAAACACAAGGCCCGGTCGGTGATGGCCGTGGCCACCCACGCTGTCCTCTCCGGGGACGCGGTCCAGAAGATCCAGAAATCGCCGCTGGATGAGATGATCGTCACCGACACGCTGCCGCTGCCCCGCAAGAAGCTAATCAAGAAGATACGAGTGCTGCCCGTCGCGTCGTTGTTCGCGGATACAATCCTCCGCACCCACCGCAGCGAGTCGGTCAGCTCATTATTCATGTAGAGGAGAACATGGCATATACAGTCAAAGCAACACAACGCACCGACACAGGCAAGGGCAAGGTCGGCCGGCTCCGCCGTAGCGGAACTCTACCGGCGGTGATGTATGGGCACGGCGAACCGTCGCTCATCCTCGCGCTGTCGACGCAGGAATTCAACCGGCTGCTCGACCTCATCCAGGGCCACAGCCCGATTGTCGACGTCGAGGTCGAGGGCCAGCCCGCACAGAAGTGCGTAATCAAAACGCTCCAGCGTAACCCGATAACCGGTGGGCTCCTGCACGTCGATTTTCAAAAGGTCCATCCCGGCGAGAAGATTACGATGAACGTGCCGGTCATCGTCCACGGCTCTGCCGATGGAGTGAAACAGGGCGGCATGCTCGACCACGTGCTGCGGCAAGTGCCGATCCGCGCCTCAATTGACGCGATTCCCGAGCGCTTCGAGATCGACGTCACCAATCTCAAGATCGGCCACAGCATTCACATCAAGGACCTGGGCCGTCCCGACCTTGAGTATACGCTGCCCCTCGACTCGCCGATTGTCGCGGTGCTCACACCGCGGAAGCTGACCGAGGAACCGACTGCGGCCGAGGCTGCGGCGGCTGCCGAGGCCGGACCGGCCGAGCCTGAAGTCATCACCGAGAAGAAGCCGACCGAGGAAGAGGCTGAGGGTGAGGATGAAAAGGGCAAGGGCAAGGCCAAGGCCAAGACCGAAGCCAAGGGCGAGAAGAAGGAAGAGAAGAAAGAAGAGAAGAAGAAGGACAAGAAGTAGGCCGGTGACCATCTTCGGACTGGGTAATCCGGGCCCCCGCTATGCGCCCACGCGTCACAACGTCGGATTCATGGTTGTGGACACGCTTGCGGCAAGGCTCGGATTCCGGTTCCGGATGTTCACTGACCGGGAAGTGGCAGGCCGGCAATTCGCCGGTGACCAGTTGGTGCTGGTTAAGCCCCTCTTGTACATGAACGAATCGGGCGTCGTTGTTCGGAAGCAGCTCGAGCGAAAACCCGGCGACATGCTGGTAGTCTGCGACGACATGGCTCTGCCGTTCGGCCGGCTCCGTCTGCGTCCGGCCGGCTCGGACGGCGGCCACAACGGCCTCGGCTCGATCATGTCGCACCTTGGCCGCAGCGACTTCCCGCGCCTGCGTATCGGCATCGACGCCCCGGCCCGGAGCAGCGACGGCGCCGACTATGTGCTCGATCCGTTTCCGAAAGAGCAGGAGGCCTTGCTTCCCGAGGTCCTTGCGCGTGCCGCGGATGCCTGCATCGCCGTCGTCACCCAAGGGCTCGAACGGGCTATGAACCGCTTCAACCCGCCGAGGGACATGACTGAAACGTCGGACGTTTAGGATCGTGTCTTGAACACAAGGAAGACGCCATGAAGGTCGGGCTCGTCGGCCTGCCGAACGTCGGCAAGTCATCGCTCTTCAACCTGCTTACCGCGGGCAGCGCGAAGGTTGACATCTACCCGTTTACCACCATCGAGCAGAACGTCGGAGTCGTACTGGTCCCTGACGAGCGACTGGAGCGCATCGCTCAGATACTGAAACCGGAAAAGGCGACTCCCGCACACATCGAGTTCGTGGACATAGCCGGACTGGTCAAGGGCGCGAGCACCGGCGAGGGACTCGGCAACAAGTTCCTCGGCCACATCCGCGAAGCCGACCTCATCCTCCACATCGTGCGCGCATTCTCGGCCGGCAACATCCCCCATGTGCTTGACACCGTGGATCCGGACCGCGACGCGGCAATCGTGGAGGCCGAGCTGGCGATAGCCGACCTCGCGATTGTCGAGAAGCGACTGGAGCACGTGCGCAAGGAACCGAAGACGCCGGAACAATCACTCCTGCTCGAAGCCCTTGAGAAGCTCCACTCGGCCCTGGTCCGGGGCGAGCGAACGGCGCTGAGTCCGGAACAGAGCCGCGCCACGCGCGAACTCGGGCTCATCCTGACCAAGCCGGTCATCTACGCCGTAAACTGCTCGGACACCGAACCGGCCGACCCGTCGCGGTTTCCGCAGACTGCGGCGAAGACCAACCTGCTGTTCTCTGCAGCGCTTGAGGCCGGCATGGGCGACTTCGCCGAGCCGGACCGCGTTGAACTGCGCCGTTCATTGAACTTGGCCGCAGAAGGCCCGTCCGGCATCGTCGCCTGCTGTTTCGAGGCGCTCAACCTCATCCGGTTCTACACCATCAAGGGCACGGAGTCACGGGCATGGGCCGCGCCGGCCGGCACGACCGCAATCGAGGCCGCGTTCATGATCCACACCGACATCGGCAACGGTTTCATCAAGGCCGAGGCAATCAACTATCGTGACTTGGTCGCGTGCGGCGCCTTCCACGTCTGCCGCGACAAAGGCCATGTCAAAGTCGAAGGTAAGACCTACGTCGTACAGGACGGCGACGTCCTGCTCATCAAGTTCCGCTAGGATGCAGACTGGATACATTCGCCAATCGTCAATCGTAAATCGTCAATTACCACAGGAGGAAGTTTGAATAACTACGAGCTCGCGATGATCGTCAGTCCGGACCTGGCCGAGAAGGACGTACAGAAACTCGCCCAGGACTCCAAGGAACTGCTGGCAGCCAGCGGCGCAACCGCTGTCTCAGACGAACAGGTCGAGCGCCGGGCGCTGGCCTACCCCATCAAGAAGCACAACGAGGCCAACTACGTCTATGTCAACTTCTCGGGCCCGCCGACTATCCCGGAGAAGTTCCGCTACGAGATGCGGCACCGCGAAGGCCTGATGCGCATGGCGTTCGTATGTAGGCCGGTTCCCAAGCCAGCGCTGGAAGTATCCCCTGCCACCCCGCCGGAGCCGCAACCCGAGGCGCCCAATGTCTGAGACCGAGCGCGGCGGTCAACGTACCCCGGGCACCCCGATAAGACTGGGGAACCTGAACGTCGTAATCCTGCTGGGCCGGGTCACGATGGACCCAGACCTGCGCTACACTCCATCGGGCGCCGCTGTACTTGGCTTCCGAATCGCCGTGGACCGCGTCTGGCGCGACAAGGCGACCGACGAATGGAAACGCGAAGCCTCGTTCTTCCAGGTGAACCTCTGGGGCCAGAGCGCGGAACGGCTGAGCAAGACGATGAGAAAGGGTTCTGCGGTCCTGGTTGAAGGCCAGCTCCGCAGCCGCTCCTGGGAAGGCAAAGACGGCGAGAAGAAATATGCGGTCGAGATCCACTCGTCAAGAACTCAGGTGCTTGACAAGCCCGATTTCGCTCCTGGGACGGGACCGGGGCCGGTTGATGAAGAACCGGACATCCCCAAGGACCAACTGGACGACATCCCGTTCTAGTCAGGTCGCGCGCGGAGACTAGCGGCCGGTCGGGGCATCAAAACCCCGGCCGGTTCTTTCATGGATCTCTCAGCCTGCCGGCGATTACGGCGGTTCGCTTGCGTCCCGGGGCGGCTCCGGTACCGGCAGAGCGTCGTCTTCCTTGAACCGGAAGTGGTACGGCATTGGGAACCAGACCCTGACCTGCCGCCCGTAGTTTTCGGCCGGAGAGAACGACGCCCGTAGCGCGGTCGCGCAAGCCGCGGAATCGGCCGCCTGATAGCCGGAGGTGCCCGCGATTCGAGCCGCGAGTACGGCACCATCGAAGTCCACTAGCGCTTCCACGTAAGCAATCCCGCTGAAGCTGTACTTCTTCAACTCGGCCGGGTAAGCGGCCGGCCTAACGACGATTGGCTGAGGCGGTTTCTGCACCTTGTAAAAGCTGACCGCGTCCTCAAAGTCACCCAATAGTGGAATCACCGATGGATTCCAATACTGCAGCATACCCGGATGGTTAAACCTGAGCACAATCGTGTCACCCGCCTTGGCCATCGCGTCGGATTCCGGTTCCTGCGACGCCACGACGAAAAGCGGCACCCTGGATGTGTCGACCTCTACCTGCTCGAACCGTGACACGAGACCAAGTCTCCGGAGCGCACGATGCGCATGGTATACGTCCTTGCCGACCAGAGCGGGCACCGACAGAGAATCAGCCCCGGCGGTCATGGAAACAGCCGCCAGCACCGGGAGCAGCATACTCACGACTCTCTGGCTCACGATTGAGCTTATTGTCCAAGCCGTCCGCTGTCAAACTGGTGACGAAGGGGGCTAGAGTTCAAACTCGCCTTTGCCCGACACGACAACACCACCGCCGACCCGCACGCGAATGTGGCCGTCGCTCTCCTGCCCCTGCAGGTACAGCAGCGAAGGCCGGTTGACCTCAATGCCTTGCTCGGTCTGGATTGCGAACTCATTTCCACCCAGGTATCTGTGACGAACCAGCCAGGCGCAGAGACAGCCGTTGGCGCTGCCGGTGGCCGGGTCCTCCGGCACGTCGTAGTAGTCGCAGAACACGCGTACATGCAGACGACACTGAGGTTTAACGGTCTCCTCCGAGAACGCCAGCACCGCCTTGGCTTCAAGCCGGTCAATCAGCCGATAGTACTCGGCCAGGTTCAGCTTGATGCCGCGCGCCGCAGCCAGCGTCTTTACCGGGACAATCAGGAAAGACAGCCCGGTGGAAACCTCCTGAACCGGATAGTGGATGTCGATGTCGCCAGGCGACAGGCCAAGCACCCGGGCCGCCGCTTCCGGCTCGACGGTCGAGCCGAACACGGGCGGAACCTGAGTCATCACCAGTCGCGCTCCGTTTTCTTCAACCGCGACCGGCACTACACCTGCCTTCAGGTCCAGCCTGACCTCGTCCGCCTTGCGTCCGAGGAATCGATCCCACAACACGTATGCCGTTCCCAGTGTCGGATGCCCGGCAAACGGCACTTCACGGGCCGGCGTGAAGATGCGCACCGGCCAGCCGCGCTCGTTCGGCTTATCCGACAAGATGAAAGTTGTCTCGCTGAAGTGAATCTCACGGGCAAGAACCTGCATCTCCTCAGCCGTGAGTCCTCTCCCGTCGCGAAACACTGCGAGCTGATTTCCCTCAAATCGCCTCCGTGCAAAGACATCGCAGATGATGAACTCGCGCTTCATGTTGTCGAATCCTAGCTCCTCTGTCCACCGGGTCAAGCCCGAAGACGCAAAGTGATCGAACTGCCCGTTCGCTGATGCTGCGGCGGCCGTTCGGGTCGCTCGATGCCCTCCGGGCGGCAACTCGTGCCGTCCGCATGACCTTCGACCGGCGTCCAGAGACCCCAGCACCCACGTATCAGAGGCGGAATTGATTGACAATCCGGGCGTTTTCGCTATCGTTTGGGCTCAGATAAGGAGATCACTTTGCTCAAGATTCGACTAAGGCGCATGGGACTTCGCAACCGACCTGCCTACCGGCTGGTCGTGATTGACTCGCGCAAGGCGCGCGATGGCGAATACCTCGAATCGGTCGGCCACTATGACCCGCGTACGAAATTCCTGGAACTGGACGCCGAGCGCATCGGCCACTGGATCACGAAGGGCGCGCAGACCTCGGGCACGGTTGGCAGGCTCATGAGCCGCTACGCGCGGCAGCACGCGCCGGCGGCCGAGGCCGCGAACGGCGACAGCGCGGAGACCGCGACCGTAGCAACCGAACCCGTCCCCACACCGGAGAGCGCGACACCGACAGACACACCCAAGGAGTAGACCATGAAAGAGATGATCGAGCACATCGTGAAGGCACTCGTCGACCACCCGGACCAGATCAAGGTCACCGAACTCGCTGGCGAGCGGACACTCACCTATGAAGTCAAGGTCATGCCGGGCGACCAGGGCAAGGTCATCGGCCGGCAGGGCAATACCATCGACGCGATTCGGGCGATTGTCAGAGCGGCGGCCCGCAAGCTCGACAAGCACGCAACGATTGACGTAATCGGCTAGACCACCCGCGGACCCGACCGTCATTCCGATCCATGCAGGCATCCGTCATCACGCTGTTCCCCGAATACTTCGCCGGTCCCTTCGACTGCGGACCGACGCGTATCGCGCGCGCTGACGGCAAGCTCGCGATCAGTTTGACCAACCCCCGGGACTTCACCACCGACGCCCACCGCACCGTCGACGACTACCCGTTCGGCGGTGGCGCCGGCATGGTGATGAAACCCGAGCCCCTCTCTGTGGCAATCGATACTGCGCGCCGGCCGGAAAGCCTCGTCGTACTCCTCTCCCCCCAAGGCGAGCGCTTCTCGCAGCCGATGGCCGAGGAGTTCAGCCGCGCCGAACACCTCGTGCTCGTTTGCGGCCGCTACAAGGGCGTTGACGAGCGCGTCCGCATGCTGGCTGACCGTGAGGTCTCGGTCGGAGACTATGTGCTGGCCGGCGGCGAGGCCGCGGCCGTGGTCATCATCGAGGCCATCGCCCGGCTTTTGCCCGGCGCGGTCGGCGACGAGGATTCGGTTGCGACCGACTCGTTTTCGGCCGGCATCCTCGACGCCCCCTATTACACCCGGCCGCGTGAGTTTCGCGGCCGCGAAGTCCCGGAAGTGCTGGTGTCCGGCGACCACGCCTCGGTCGCCCGCTGGCGCCGGGAACAGGCTCTGAAAACTACCGCCCGGCGCCGGCCCGAACTCCTGCGCAATGAAGCCCTGACCGAGTCCGAGCGCGAGTTCCTTTGCCGGGAACTACAGAAGGAGATCATCAATGGCTAAGAAGGAAGCTCCGAAAGAAGCTAAAGCCGCGCCGGTCCGGCACGAGCCGGCCCAGATCCCGCAGCTGCGGCCCGGCGACAGTGTCGCGGTCCACGTGCGGATTGTCGAAGGCGACAAGGAACGCCTGCAATTGTTCGAGGGAACGGTCATCCAGATCCGCGGGGCCGGCCCGAACCGCAGTTTTACCGTCCGCAAGGTAAGCCGCGGCTACGGCATCGAACGCATCTTCCCGTACGGCACGCCGGCCGTCGCCAAGGTCGAGGTGAAACGGCATGGCAAGGCCCGACGGGCCAAGCTCTACTATCTGCGCAATCGGACCGGCCGCGAGGCGATGCTCCAAGAGCAGCGGGGTGAAGAGCAACCTAGACCTGGAACTGTGGCAGAGTAGCACCCTCTTCTGCGGCGTGGACGAGGTAGGAAGGGGGGCCTTGGCTGGGCCGGTGGTCGCCGCGGCCGTTATCCTCCCACCCCACACGGATATCGACGGCGCCGATGACTCCAAGAGACTGACTCCTCTCCGGCGCGAACGCCTCGAACCCGAGATTAAGCGCCGCAGCCTGGCTTGGGCAGTCGCGTGGGCCGGCAGCCGCTTCATCGAAAGACACAACATCGCCAACGGTACCTTCCACGCCATGCGGCTTGCCGTCCGGCGACTTCAAGTCCGGCCGGAACTCGTCCTTGCCGACGGCTGGGCAATCCCGGAAATCGACCTTCCCTGCCGTGGGATCATCCACGGCGACAGCTCGAGCCTCTCCATCGCCTGCGCCTCAATCATTGCCAAGGTCTGGCGCGACCGGCTGATGACCCGCTTGTCCCGGCGCTACCCCGGCTACGGGCTTGACCGGCACAAGGGGTACGGTACCGCGGCGCACGTGCAGGCGCTGAAGGAACTCGGCGTCTCCCCCATCCACCGCCGAACATTCTCACCGGTACGCGACCTCGTCGCCTCGGCCCAGTGAAAGCGAAACCGCTGGGCCGGAAGGGAGAGGACCTTGCCGCTTCCCACCTCCGGGAAATCGGTTGGGAGATTCTCGAACGCAACTACACGACGTGGCTGGGCGAAATCGACCTGGTCTGCCGCGACCGGGACACGCTCGTATTCGTCGAGGTGAAGACCCGCAATGAAACCGACTTCGCGCGGCCCGACCAGTCGGTGACACAGCGCAAGCAGGCGAAACTGCGCCGGCTTGTCGAGGAATACCTGGTGAAGCACAACCTGGAAACGGCCGACGTCAGGTTCGACGTGCTTGGCGTCACGCTCAGAGGGCGGCGACCCGAGTTCGACCACATCGTCGGAGCACTCTAGTGCTGTCGCGCGTGCAGTCGGCCGCGGTGTACGGGGTCGACGGCTACATCGTGACCGTCGAGACCGACATCACCCACGGTCTGTCGGCGTTCAACATCGTCGGCCTGCCTGACGCCGCGGTCAAAGAGTCACAGCACCGCGTCCAAGCGGCAATCAAGAACTCCGGCTTCACGTTCCCCAACCGCAAGATTACGGTCAATCTCGCGCCGGCCGACGTCAAGAAAGAAGGCGCGGCTTTCGACCTGCCGATGGCGGTCGGCATTCTCGCTGCCGGCGGAATCATCCAGCCGGAGGCGCTGCGCGACCTCGCATTCCTCGGCGAGTTATCGCTCGACGGCTCGGTCCGCCCCATCAAAGGTGCGGTCTCGATGGCGGTCGCGGCGCAGCTCGCGGGCTTGCGCGGGCTCATCGTGCCGACTCAGAACGCGACCGAGGCCGCGATGGTCGAGAGCCTGCCGGTCTACGCCGTCGGCTCTTTGGTCGAGGCAGTCAACTTCGTCAACGGCGCAGCCACCATCGAGCCGACGCACACCGACATCGCCGCACTCTTTGCCCAAGCCGCGATTCAGTCTGTTGACCTTGCCGAGGTCCACGGCCATGAACACGCCAAGCGCGCCCTTGAGATTGCCGCGGCCGGCGGCCACAACGCGCTGATGATCGGGCCGCCCGGCTCGGGCAAGACCATGCTGGCGCGGAGGCTGCCGACCATCCTGCCGCCAATGACATTGCCCGAGGCGCTGGAGGCGACCCGGATTCACAGCGTGGTCGGCGCGCTCTCACCGGACCGGCCGTTGGTCGCGACCCGGCCGTTCCGCTCCCCGCACCACAACGTCTCGGAATCGGGCGCGATCGGCGGCGGCACCGTGCCGCGACCGGGCGAGGCATCGCTCGCCCACAACGGAGTGCTCTTTCTCGATGAGCTGCCCGAATTCCGGCGCGACGTGCTCGAGGCCCTGCGCCAGCCGCTCGAAGATGGAGAGGTCACAATCGGCCGGGCCCGCTCGACCTTCACCTTCCCGGCAAGGTTCATGCTCGTCTGCGCCATGAACCCGTGCCCCTGCGGCTTCGCCGGTGACCCGCGCCACGCCTGCTCCTGTTCGCCGCAGAAGATTCGCCACTACCGGAGCAAGATTTCCGGACCGCTACTCGACCGCATTGACATCCATATCGAAGTGCCGGCGCTCAAGTACGACGACATCTCGACCAAACGGGCGGGCGAGAGTTCCAGAGCAGTCGCCGAACGGGTCGCCCGGGCACGCCGGACCCAGCTCGCCAGGTTTGCCGCGACGAACTCGCGCCACCCGGTCTACTCGAACGCCCAAATGGGACCGCAGTTCATCCGCCGCTTCTGCCCGGTCTCGGCCCAGAGCGACGAAATCCTGCGGGCCGCGATTGACCGGCTCGGGCTCTCGGCCCGCGCCTACCATCGCGTGCTCAAAGTCGCGCGCACTATCGCCGATCTGGAAGGCAAAGAGAACATACAGCCGTCCCACATCACCGAGGCGGTGCAGTATCGCACACTCGACCGGACAGCGTGGTAGAAGAGAAATGACGAAGTTCGAAATGCGAATACCGATTGAAACTCGAGGTGCGGATAAGGACCAATCCGGAATTCGGGCTTCGTCATTCAGTCGTCATTCGTGCTTCGGATTTCGGGTTTACCCATTGAATCGTCACTCGTGTCTCGGACTTCGGGCTTTGGCTGCCCCAGCGGTCATGTTCCGTGACTCGATCACTAGACCACAGGACCACTTTGTTTACTGCATAGGAGGACACCATGGACCTGGCAAAGAGAATCCATGAAAGAAAGGCAAAGGTTGCGGTCATCGGCATCGGCTATGTCGGCCTGCCCTTGAGCATCGAAATCGCGCGCGCCGGTTTCACGACAGTGGGTTTGGACGTCGACAAGACAAAGGTGGCCGCGGTGCTGAAAGGCAAGAGCTTCATCGGCGACGTCAAAGACTCGGACGTGGCCGAAGTCACGAAGAGCGGCAAGTTCACCGCCACATCCGACTTCAAGGTCCTGGCGTCGTGCGACATCATCAACATCTGCGTGCCGACGCCTTTCACCGCCTCCAAAGACCCCGACGTGTCCTTCATCCAGGACGCGGGCCGCGAAGTGGCGAAGCACTTCAAGCCAAGTCAGCTTGTCGTCCTCCGCTCGACAACCTACCCGGAGACGACCGAGAAAGTCCTGCAGCCCATCCTGGACGAACCGGGTCGGAAAGTCGGCCGCGACTACTACCTGGCATTCGTACCGGAACGCATCGACCCGGGCAACCACACGTTCAACACGAAGACCACGCCGGTCGTGGTCGGCGGGGTCACCAAAGCCTGCACCGACCTGACGGTAGACTTCTACTCACGATTTGTCGAGCGGGTTGTCCGCGTCTCCTCGCCGAGCGCTGCCGAGATGTCGAAGCTACTCGAGAACATCTTCCGCAGCGTCAACATCGCTCTCGTCAACGAAATGGCCATGATGTGCGACCGGATGGGCAACATCGACATCTGGGAAGTCATCAACGCCGCTTCGTCCAAACCGTTCGGCTACATGCCGTTCTATCCCGGGCCCGGCATCGGCGGCCACTGCATTCTGATCGACCCGTACTACCTTGCGTGGAAGGCCCGCGAGTACGACTTCCACTCAAACTTCATCGAGCTCGCGGCCGAAACCAACGAGGGCATGCCATTCTACGTCGCCGACCGGATTACCGAAGTGCTGGGCATCAACGGCATCGCCGCCTCCAAGGCCAGGTTGCTAATCCTCGGCGCGGCGTTCAAGGGCAACGTCGAGGATACGCGCCACTCACCGGCGATCAAAGTAATGGAACTGACCCATGGCAAGGTCAAGAGAATTGACTACCACGACCCATACGTGCCGCAGATTCACTTCAATGGAACCGGGTTCAAGTCGGTGCCGCTGACTGCGAAGGCGCTCAAGTCGGCCGACTGCGTCGTGATTCTCACCGACCACAAGTGCTTCGACTACGACTTCATCTTCAAGCACAGCCGGCTGATTCTCGATGCGCGCAACGCGATCAAACGCCGCGGCTCGAAGAAGCTCTACACCCTCGGCAACCACCCGGTCAAGCGCTGACCGCGCCCCGGACTCGAAACTGAAACGTCCCGCGTCGGATGTGGGCCGCACCACATCCAGACAGCGCTCACGCGCCGGTCTGAAATTCCCCAGCCCAGTCCCGTACGGACGCGACCACGCCGGGCAAGGCGCGCCGGACCGGGTGGGACAGCTCTTCCCCGAACTCGATACTCTCCGGTTGGATGCCGAGCAGTTCGACTGTCGCTCCCGTCTCCATCGAGAGCATCTCTATCGTTAGGGTGAGAGGCAGAGTGTGAGTCGAGAGCAGGCCATACGACAAACCGTCGACCTCCTCGCGGCTGAACAGACGAAACTCGCCGGGTTTTGCGCCGTAGTGGCAGCAGTCAACCACGAGTATGTGGGTGGGCTTTCGGACCGCGACCGGCTGGACGTAGTTCTCCGGCGTGCTGCCGCAGTCGAGGACGAAGAGAGAGGTTGAGGCTAAGGTTGAGGTCCCAAACTTGACCTTGACCTTAGCCTCAACCTTCTGGATCTCGTCGCATACGATGCAGCCGATTGCATCGTCCCCGCGCAGCCTGTTGCCGACCCCGAGGATTGCTACCGAGTTGGCCTCGAGACTTGGGACTGGCGCTTCCCGCTCGACACTCGTCAATTCCTCACAGTTTCTTCAGCCACTGCTTGCATTCGCTGACGTAGTGCGGTAGCCAGGGAACGTCGTCCTGATACGGCTCCCACGCAATCACACGGTTGAACCGTTCCCGCGCTTCGTCCTTCTTGCCCATCTGCGTGTAGGCCTTGCCGCATACGTCCCAGTTCTCGGCCATGGAATACTTGTCGTCGGGAAACGCCCGTGGTATCGCTGAATCCAGTACCGCCCCCACCTGAACTGCGTCGGCGTAGCGCCCGCCCTTGAAGTATGCGTCGCGCATCGTGCGCATAACGCTTCTGTTGCCGGGATAGATAGCGAGCACCCGCTTGCAGTAGTCAACTGCCTCATCGTATCGCTCATCGGTCTTGAGCATCATGGCCATCATCATCTCCGCCGGCCCCTTGAGCGGCCCGTCGCCGTCCGCCATGGGCCGGACGACGGCGTATGCTCTTGGACGCGACCCCATCAGATGCAGACCCAACGTGTACTTCGACGACGTCGCCTTGTAGTAGTCAATCATGCCCGATGCGAGTCGCGCCTCGGCCAGACTCGAATCTCGTCTCAGGGCCGCATCCAGGTGCGGGGATACGTCCAGCATCGCCTTGCCCGCGGACATCTTCCGTCCCTGCCAACCGAGAAAGCTCGAGCGGTTGAGCTGGGTCAAACCGAAGTAAAGGTGGGCCTGCGCGTCTTCCGGATCCTCGGCCAACTGCTGCCGGCAGAGCATCAACACGTGGTCGCTGAGTGCGAAGAAGGAGTCCGCAAGCACCCCGCGTCCGGAATCGTTGATGAAAAGCTGAAGCACGGCCGCCTGCCAGTAGTACCCGGCCGGGTCAGTCGGCTCTGCCTGGATTGCCGCGGCGGTAATTGCCAGCGCGGAGTCATACTGCTGCAGATAGCCGAGTTCCCGCACACGCGCGATATCGCCTGTGCTCATGCCCGCGGCCACGGAGACCGCGAACGCAAACAGCAGGCTAGGCTTCAGCGATGACGTCGATCTCAACCGAGACTCCCTTGGGCAGGGCCGCGACCTGAATGGTCGAGCGAGCAGGAAACGGTTCGCGGAAATAGCGGGCGTACACCTCGTTGACCTTGCCGAACAGGCCCATGTCGGTCAGGAACACCGTGGTCTTCACCACCCGGCTCAGGTCAGTACCGGCCGCGGCGAGAACCGCGGCAAGGTTGGCGAACACCTGCTCTGTCTCCTTCACAATGTCGCCCGTCACCAGGTTGCCGGTGTTCGGGTCAATCGGTATCTGCCCGGACGCGAAGACCAGATTGCCGTACCGCACGGCCTGACTGTATGGCCCAATCGGCTTCGGCGCCTTGTCGGTCAAGATCGCTTTCCGCTCACCGCTCATGATTTGCTACCTTTCCCCTCCTCACCCTCGCTACGCTCTCCCTCTCCTCTCAGAGGAGAGGGATGGGGTGAGGAGAATCCGGACCTAATCACTCGTCACTCGCCATTCGTCACTCGACACTTCCTCATGATGCCAGATTGCCCAAGGCAATTGAATACAGCTTGGTTTCTGCCGAATCGGCCCGGGACAACATCACAATCGGCTTCCGTGCCCCGACGATGATACCGGCGCACTTTGCCCCGCCCAGGTACTGGAGCCCCTTGGCCAGGATGTTCCCGGTTGCGAGCGACGGCACTACCAGTATGTCAACGTTGCCCGACACCTCGCTCGCGACCCGCTTGATCTTCGCCGCCTCCGGTGAAAAGGCGATATCAAGGGCGAGCGGTCCCTCAATCACGGCCTCACCGAACTCGCCCTGGTCTCCCATTCTCGCCACAATCGCCCAGTCCAGGGTGTCCGCGACATTGAGCGTTATCTTCTCGACCGCCGACAGGAGCGCGACCAAAGGCCTGTTTATGCACAGGAACCGCGCCAGTTCGATGGCGTTCCGCACTATGTCTATCTTCCGTCGCAGGTCCGGCTGAGCGTTGATGCCGCCATCGGTAACAAACAGCACCTTCTTGTAGGTCGGTAGCGCCAGCAACGCGACATGGCTCAGTATCCGGTCGCCGCGCAGTCCGTTCGCCTCGTCGAGCACGCCATGCATGAAGGTCGCGGTGTCGACCTGGCCCTTCATCAGGAAATCGCCTTTGCCGGCCACGTCCGAGATTGCCTGCCGGATCGACTCGGCCTGCGAGGAGGTATTGTGAATCTCGAAGTCTGCGGCAGAGAACTTCTGGCTCTGGCAGATGGTTGCGATGCGCTGTTCGTCCCCGTAGAGAGCGCCTTCGGCGATGCCGGCCTGCCTGGCGGCGTGCAATGCCTCGATAGTGGCGCAGTCTTCAGCACACGCGACCACGCAACGCCGGGTGCCGCGTGCCCGGGCCCGCCCCAGCAGGTCCTCGAAGTTGGCGACCGGTCCAGAATCAGCAGCCATAGTACAGACTGAACTCCCACGGATGAGGCCGGCGGGCGACCGCCTCGACCTCATCCATCTTGATCTCCACCCACTTGTCGATGGTCTCCTTCGAAAAGACGCCATCATGTGTGAGGTAACGGCTGTCCTGCTTCAGCTCATCCAGCGCCCGCACAAGAGAGAATGGAACGGCCTTCTTGCCTAAGTCGAGCGAATCGAGCCTGCCGCTGAGCGGCATGCCCGGGTCGACCTTGTTACGGATTCCATCCAGCCCGGCCATCAGCACTGCGGCCATCGAAAGGTACGGATTGGCAGTCGCATCGGGAATCCGGTACTCGATTGCCATCTCGGCCGCCTTAGTGACGTAGCCAGGGATGCGAATAGCCGCGGTCCGGTTGGCCACCGAGAAGAAGATGAGCACCGGCGCTTCGTAGCCCGGAACCAGCCGGCGGTAGGAATTGGTGCTCGGGTTGGTCAGCGCGCAAAGGCTGGGCGCGTGATTCAGGATGCCGCCGATGTAGTGAAGCGCCATCGGCGATAGCTTGGCCGCCGCCTTCTCATCGCCGAACATCGACGTACCTTCGCCCTCGCCCCCCGCCCCCTGCCCCCCGCCCCCTCTCTTCTGCAGGTACATATGCAGGTGCATGCCGGACCCGGCTTCACCGAATATCGGCTTGGGCATGAACGTCGCGCTCTTGTCGTGCTTGAACGCGAGGTTGCGCACCAGGTACTTGCTCAGCATGATGCCGTCGGCCGAGCGCATGGCGGGCAGGAACACCGGTTCGACCTCGACCTGCGAATAGCGACCGCCTTCGTGATGGTGATACTTCACCGGCACGCCGCACTGAGCCATCAGCAATGAAAGCTCGGAGCGGAAATCGGAGCTGCGGTCGAAAGGCGGGGCAACGTGATAGGCCGGACCCTTGAACAAAGAGAAGCCCGACGGGTCGTCGTGCCTCAGTTCGTCGGTCTCGATTCGATAGACTGCCGACGATTGGTCGGTCCAGAACTCGGCCTTGTTGAACAGGTAGAACTCAAACTCCGGTCTGACCATCACCTCGTCGGCGTGTGTTTCCTTCGCGAGCACCGCAATTGCCCGTTGCAGGATGGCGCGCGGGTCGCGCTCGTACCTGCGCTTGCCGTCGCTCTCGTAGATCTCGGCGAAACAGGAGATCGTCGGCTCCTGGGTGAATGGGTCGACAAAGGCCGAGTCGAGGTCCGGCTTCAGCACCATGTCGCCGGCATCAACGGCCCGGAACCCGGCGACTGCCGAGCTGTCGAACCCGACGCCTTCCTTGACCGCACGCTCCAGTTGCTCGACCGGCAACGTCACGTGCCGGAGGCGGCCGGTCAGATCCGAGTACTTGAGATCGAGGAACTTGATGTCCTTCTCGAGGATGGCGTTTTCGATACGTTTCACGCCTGTAAGCTTGCCACAAAACACCGCAAAGTCAATCCAAGGTCCGAATTCGCCGCCCGGGCTGATGCTGCGCCGCTTGACGATCGGGAGTCGGCCGCTACGCTGTCTGACAATGACCGAGGCCCCCGGCCTGAATGCACCGCGCGGAGGCGCCTCGCGTCGCTCAGGAGGAACAACAATGGCTTACCCTAAGGACGCGGCCCGTAAGGCTGCCGCGATTCTAAAACACGCCGCAGCGGAGAAGGTACGGTTCGTCAATCTGCAGTTCGCCGACATCTTCGGCATGGTCAAGAGCGTCACCATGCCCGCGACCCGGCTGCCCGGTTTCATCGAGAGCGGAGTCTGGTTCGACGGATCTTCGGTGGAAGGTTTTGCCCGCATCGCCGAGAGCGACATGTACCTGCAGCCCGACCTCGACACATTCTGCATCATCCCCTGGGAACGGGGCGAGAACACCACGGCCCGCCTCATCTGCAACGTATTCGGACCGGACGGGAAACCCTCGGCTGCAGACCCCCGCCACGTACTCATCCGTGCTCTCAAAGAAGCCGAGGCCGCCGGCTTTCGCTTCATCACCGCTCCGGAATGCGAGTTCTTCCTCTTCAAGAAGGATGGACTCCACTCTACCCCTCACGACAAGGCGGGCTACTTCGACTACTCGACCGATGAAGCCTACGAGGTCCGCAAAGAAATGGTCAACGCTCTCCACGAATTCGGCATGCAGGTCGAAGCCAGCCATCACGAAGTCGCGGTCGGGCAGCATGAAATCAACTTCCGTTACGACAATGCACTCCGGACCGCCGACAACACGCTGACGTTCAAACTCACGCTCAAGACGGTCGCCCAACGGCACGGCCTGCACGCGACATTCATGCCTAAGCCCGTGTTCGGTATCAATGGCTCCGGCATGCACACCAACCAGAGCCTTTTCGGTATCGCGAGCGGCAAGAACGCCTTCTACGACCGCCGGGAGGAACACGGGTTGTCGAAGATTGCCCGCCATTTCATCGCCGGACAACTGGCCCACGCCCGAGGAATGTCGGCAATACTGTCGCCGTTGGTCAACTCCTACAAACGGCTGGTGCCGGGCTACGAAGCGCCGGTTTATGTCGCGTGGGGCCGGATCAACCGCTCGGCTCTCATCCGCATCCCGCAGTTCGCCCCGGACAAGACCGAGACTGCTCGGGCCGAGTTGCGTTGCCCGGACCCGAGCTGCAATCCCTACCTTGCCTTCGCGGTAATGCTGAAGTGCGGACTGGAGGGAATCCGGAAACAGATCGAGCCACCGCCGCCGACCGACGAGAACCTCTACCAGCTCGATGAAGCCAAGCTACGCAAGCAACATATCAGCACACTGCCGGCCTCGCTCACCGAAGCGCTGGATGAGATGGAAAAGGACGAGACCGTTCAGGAAGCGCTGGGACCCCACATCTCCGCCCGGTTCATCGAAGCAAAGCGGCAGGAATGCGCCGAATCAGGAATGCAGGTAACCCAGTGGGAGCTGGATAAGTACCTGCCCATCTACTAGTCGATAGACTCGCGGACGACGACGTGAGGGCGGCGTGACTGCCGCCCTCAGTTTCATCCGAACCCGCCCGCATCTTCTGCCGGGCTCAACCTCAACCTGAACCTTAACCTCGACCTATGTCCTCACCTCAACCTCAGCCTTAGCCTCGTCCTGCTCGCCCACTTGATTCCTTGCCCCTTGGACCGGCAAACGCGCGGCTCAAAGCTGCGACAAGAGCACGCCGGAAAGCTCCACTCAAAGTTCGCCGGAAAGTACCTTAGAAAGCATGCTCGAAAGCGTACTTCATAGCATCTTCCATCGCTCATTTCAGAGCTCGCTTCATCGCTTCGTGCATTGCTCATCTCAAAGCTCAGCGCATCGCTTCTCACATCGCTCGCTGCAAAGCTCCGGCGAAAGCTCGCGCAGAAGCTCGCCTGAAAGCTCAGATCAAAGCTCATTTCAAGGCTCGTTTCATGGCTTGGTCGAAAGCTCCTCAAAGGGCATGCCCCCGGGCGACCCCTATATGCGAACTTCCCGCGACGCAACAGGGCTTAACGGGCTGAGAGTACTTTACTTATGACTAGCTTCGGAGAATTACTGAACCATCAGTTCTTTTGGGCCTTTCGCGACCCCGAAATCCACCCGCGCGCAGCGTTGGGAATCGCCTGTTGCGTCACCTGGGCTTCTCCTTTGCCGTGACCTCGTCCCGCGTAGCCATGTTGACATTCACTCGACCGAAGGTATCCTATGGCCGTGAAGCAACGGCCACCGCCCCACCCGCACAGTCGAAGAGTATTGTTCGATGATGATTGACGGTCTGGACTGGCTCGACTGGCTCCACCGGATCAGAGCCGAATCGGAAGCTGAGCGCCGGCGTCAGGGCAAGACTGTCGCCGAGCGGCTAGCGCGTGCGGAAGAAACCGCGGACCGAGTTGAGCGCGAGATGGCAGACATGGCCGCGCCCGTCGCCCGTGACAAGCCACAATCAGGCACGCAAAGTGACCCGCTCGACCCTGACGGAGGCTGGTAATATGGGAAGTGCCCGCTTTCTTCCCCTGAAGGAGATTCCAGTCATGGAAAGTGATTCGGTTTTTCCCGGTCCAGGGAAAGTCAAACATGTGCGGAGCATCACGAAAGACTCCTCGCCCGCAAGCGCGACTGCGCGTGGCTTCGATGTACCAAAGGCAGCAGCACGCTCATTGGGTCAGATCGGTAACACAGAGGCTGTCGCTGCTCTAACAAAGATAGCTGTAGGCGGCCCGACCTCAGCCCGAATCGTAGCACTTGAATGGCTGGCCAAGTTGCGCGGCAAGAAGGCTATTCCAGTTCTGGTCAACTGCCTTACTGACGTCAGCGCGGATGTCCGCAGAGCTGCTCGCACAAGGGTCGCTGAGGTCGGGTCAGAAGCTGTGGGCTACATAGTTCCGCTCATGCAACATGAGAGGTGGTTCGTGCGCGCTTCTGCGGCGCACCTGCTAGGTCAGCTAGGCGGAGACAAGGTAGTCCCGCTGCTGGTGCCGGCCCTCGGCGACAGATACAAGACAGTGCGGGACTCTGCCGAAGAGGCCCTGCGCTCCATTGGCACGGCTTCAGCCAAGAGAGTCATTCTTCAACGGACGACCCCGAGCCCCGTGGGCGGCGTCGACAACTTAGCCAAACGTGCCAGACGCGGCTCGCGTCGGGCGATCGATGAACTAATAGCGGCAGCGGCCTCTCCGGGTCACCCCGAACAGGATGCAGCGATAGAATCACTAGGCACCTTGGATGACATTCGGGCAATCCACACTCTCGTGGGGCTCCTCCCCGACCAGTCATGGGCCACACGCAGAGCTGCTTGCGAAGCGCTGGCACGAATTGGCAAACCAGCGACCGCAGCGTTGCTTGGAGCCCTGAACGACTCAAACAGCTACACCAGATTCGGTGCCGCTCGCGCCCTAGGTCTGGGTGGGTGCAAGTCAGCGGAGCGGCCACTGATCGAGCTTCTGCGTGACCCTGACGAGTACGTGCAAGGGGCGGCCGTGATGGCGCTTGGTGTGCTGCGCTCTAGCAGAGCCGTACCTCATTTGCTGAACGTCGCAAAGGGTGACTAGTGTGAGCGGTACGTTCGACGCCACAAGGAGGGTCTATTGCCCCTAGCAGAACTGCGGATTAAGAACTACAGGGCTTTCGAGGACAGCGGACTCGTCAAGATGGGTAGCATGACGGCCGTAGTTGGCCGGAACGACGTCGGTAAGTCAGCTCTGCTGCACGCACTTAGGGTCTTCTTTAGTCCGCCCAAGAAGGGTCTGCCTCTCGCGGAGATACACGGTCAGAACGCGAAAGCTGAGGTCGAAATCGAAGTAGCACTGAAGCCGAGCGCGCTCTCGTCCCAGGAAGTCAAGATCGACGCGAAGAACAAGATCAATCTAACGTCCGACCGTCTCATTGATGGAAGCGGGTTGCTGCGTCTCCGCTTGGTTGCTTCCGTCAAGGGCACATTGAGGTTAGAAGCGCTCGTCCAAGACGTGGACGACGATGCGCTGTTTCCCCTCGCGACAAAGAACCAGGAGCAGTTGCTCTCCCTGCTAGAGGCGCAGGGGCTGACTGCCACGCGAGCGGGCCGAGAGACAAACCAAGCCAAGCGCGAGAGTCTTCGCCGCAAGGCAGAAGCCGATGGCAAGGGACTTCGCGAGGCGTGGGTGGACGTCTCAGACGTTGAAGCAGCGTTGCGAGAGGTGCTTCCCGAATTCGTCCTCTTCACGGATACCGCGGACTACGGCATTGAGGAAACGGCCGTGCAGAACCAGTTCAAGGGAATAGTAGACAAGGCCCTCGCTGCGCACACGGGTGCAAAGCAGATAGAGGATGACATCCGCGCGACAGTGCAGCAGGAATTCGACAAGGTGTACGACCGTCTCTGCCACCTAACTGACTCAGTGACGTCGCTGAAGGCGGAACCCAAGGTAAACTGGAAGAAGGCAGTTGACGGCATCGGACTGACCTGTGGCGATCTTGCGGGCCAAGATACGCCGTACGAATTACGGGGAGCCGGGATACGGCGGCTCTTCATGGTTGCATACCTCCAGTATGAGGCGGCTGCCTCGATGCATACGCCTAACGGCCCTAAGTACGTTTTCGCAGTGGAGGAACCGGAGGTGCACCTCCACCCCGGTGCGCAGCGTGACCTCATAGAGGCCTTTTCTGAACTCGCGAACCTCGGACATGCTGTTGTCTTCACAACTCACTCACCGGTCTTCGTGGCAGAGGCGAAAATGCAAGACGTGGCTCTCGTGACACGTGCCGACAACAAAGCCAACGTAACGCAGAAGCCACATATCGACGCCAGACAGATCGCAGAAGAACTGGGTGTCGAGGCATCGGACCGACTCGTCGGTAAGAACTACATCATCCTCGTGGAGGGTCCGCGAGACGTGCGCTTCTACACCTCCGTGTTAGACGAACTGAGCAAAGCAGGTAGGACGAAGATGCAACCGGGCAAAGTCATGTTCCTGCAATGCGGCGGCGTGGATAACGTCAAGTTCAATGTAACAACCCGCTGCATGGATGAAGCTCATCTCAGATGGGCAGTTCTCGGAGACAGCGACAGAATGTCGGCTGGCGGTCCGCTGGGGCAGAAGGCAACCGCCCTCCAAGCAGCTATCCCACCGACATGCAGCCTCTGCTGCTTCCTCGAACGCACGGCAATAGAGAACTATCTTGACCAGAACGTAGTGAAACAGGTGACGGCAATTGACTGTCTAATCCCACAATACGGGAAGCCGACAGATCTAGCTGGGGCTCCGTTGGGCAAACGAACGCGCGACAAACTCAAGGATGCCGGCCACGTGGTCGCTCAGCGCATGTCAGCGTCGGGGATTGAGTCATGCTCCAAGGATGCAGGTGGGACGTGTGAGTTCGCGCGCATCTTCGATGACATATATGCCGCCTTCGGGTCACCCTAGAAAGAGCAACCGGGGGATGAGGGACAGTCACCCATTAGGGTTGCTGCGGGACATCTCGGCAGATTCCGCCCGCCCGCCCGGAACGAGCCTACCGCCCACAGCCGACAGCTAGCAGCTTCCGACGGACCAGCAAGGGAATTGCAGATTCAGGATCCTAGATTGCAGATTACGGACGGCGTCTCCCCAGCCATCAGCCATTGCGGTCGGACTGCGAAGCTAGTCAATTAGCTGAGAGCAGCTTGTAATCGCTGGCGCAGCCTTAGGAGTCGGTTGGCAACCCGGCAAGGATGGACGCGAGTTTCGGCTTCAACTTCGGCACGTCGTACTGAACCGTGGTCCATATTTCCTCGACGTCCACGCCGAAGTATTCGTGAACCAGCACGTTGCGCATAGCGACGATCTCTGCCCATGGCACGTCAGGATGCTGAGCACGAAGCTCGTCGCTGAGCCTGCCGGCGGCCTCTCCGATGACCTGTACGTGATGGACGAACCACGTCTGGAGCAGCTCGTCTCGTTCGATGGCCGCTCGTCCCTTGCCCACGTACTTCTCAATCTGCTCGATTGCCTCCAGGATGTCGAGCAACCTCTCGCGGTCGCTTCTCACAGAGGAACGGCTTCGAGCAGCACTCTGTTGCGAATACGAGGCCGGAGTCCGCGGTCCGTCACGACATCCACCTTGCAGCCGAGCAGTTCGCTGAGATCAAGCATCAGACCCGCGTGGTCCAGAAGACTCCGGCCGGGCTCAAACTCCACCAGGATGTCGACGTCGCTGTCGGGCCCGGCTTCACCGCGCGCAACCGAGCCGAAGATACGCACGTTCCGGGCACCGCGCTTCCGGGCTACGGCCAGAATCTCGGCCCGCCTGGACAGGAGCGTTTCTTTGGTGATGCACTGGGTCGCCACAAACCGAGGATAACGCGTCCCGAAGTGTTGTCAAGAAACAACAGAAGGCACTGCAAACTCTAGACTGCAGATTGCAGATTGACGCGGCCATGGGCCGCGAGTTTCCAGGTTCCGGTAGCCACTTCCCAGTTTCGGGCCTGGACTTCCGGCGTGGCCGTCGGCCGTGAGCTGTAAGCCCTCGGCCTTCCACCTCCGCCGGTTTGGCAGATCCCACCTGCCCATCCAACCCATTGCGGGTGTCGGCTGATTCGGGCCGCCTGTCGGTCGTCGGCCGATAGATGAAGGACGGGCGCGAACGCCCGCCCTTGGTCATGATGGACTTGTGTTGCTACTTGTCGGCGTTGCCGGTCATGATCTCGACCGCCTTCTTCACTTCATCGACCGAGGCACCGTCTTCAAGTGTGGTCAGGTCGCCCATCTTGGCGCCTTCGGTGATGCCCTTGAGCACACGGCGCATGACTTTGCCCGAGCGGGTCTTGGGCAGCATCTTCACGAACTGGACGTCGCGGGGCGCGGCAATCGCACCGATCTTCTCTCGGACGAGATTGATGATCGACTTGCGGGTGGCGTCGCTCGGTTCCTGTCCCTGCTTCAGGACCACGAAGCCCACGACCGCCTGCCCCTTCAGCTCGTCGGCCACGCCGACCGCGCTGGCTTCAGCCACGGCCGGATGCCCTGAGATGACTTCCTCAACTTCGCGGGTGCCCAGCCGGTGCCCGGCGATGTTGATGACCTCGTCGGCCCGGCCCAAGACCCAGAAGTAGCCTTCCTCGTCGCGAATGGCGTAGTCGCCAGTGTAGAAGAGCGACTTGTTCTGGAAGTGCTTCCAGTAGGTCTGGACGTATCGGTCGTCGTCGCCCCAAAGAGTAAGGAACGTACCGGCGGGCAGCGGCGGTCGCGCCACCAAGAGCCCGCGTGTCCCAAACGGGACTTCGTCCCCGTTCTCGTTGACAACAATCAGGTCCCAGCCGTACACGGCCTTGGTGGGTGAGCCCGGTTTGAAGGGCAGCATTTCGACCCCGGGCATGTTGGAAAGCATGGGCCAGCCCGATTCGGTCTGCCAGTAGTGGTCGATGACCGGCTTCTTCAGCGCATCCTTGGCCCAACGCCAGGTCGGCTCGTCCAGCGGCTCGCCGGCAAGGAAGATGTAGCGCAGGGCCGACAGGTCGTGTTTCTCGAACCAGTCCGAAGGGAACTTGCGCAGCATCCGCATCGCGGTCGGCGCCGAGAACATCACGTTCACCTTGTGCTTCTCGCACACTTGCCACCAGATTCCCGGGTCGGGAAAGTCCGGAGTACCCTCATACACGACAGTGGTCAGCCCGGCCAGCAGCGGCGCGTAACAGACGTAGCTGTGCCCGACGGTCCACCCGAAGTCCGACGTGGAGAAGTAGACGTCGCCCGGCTTCGTGCCGTAAATCAGCGGCATCGAGGACGCGAGCGCGGTCATGTGGCCGCCGCTATCGCGCACCACGCCCTTGGGCTTCCCGGTCGTGCCGGACGTGTACAGAAGATACAGCGGGTGGCTCGACTCGACCGGCACGCAATCGACCTTCGCCCCGCGGTGCTTGGCCATCTCTTCGGACCAGAGCTTGTCCCGACCTTCAACCCGGTTCCACTTGCCGAGTCCCCGGTCAAAGACGATGACGACCGGCACCTTGTTTTTGGCGAGTTCGAGCGCCTTGTCCGCGATGCCCTTCAGGTCAACCGTCTTCTGCTTACGCTTACCCGCGTCGGCGCAGACGACAAGCTTCACTCCCGCGTCGTCAATCCGGTCGGCCAGCGACTCGGTGCTGAAGCCGGCAAATACCACGGCATGGGGCGCGCCGATTCGGGCGCACGCCAGCATCGCCACCATCGTCTCCGGCACCATCGGCAGGTAGATGAGAACGCGGTCGCCCTTCGTGACGCCGTGTTCCTGCAGGACAGCAGCAAACGCGCTGACCTCATCGAGCAGTTCGCGGTAGGTGATCTTCCGGCACAGGCCGGTTTCCGGGCTTTCCCAGATAACCGCGACGCGGTCGCCGGCGCCGGCGAGCACGTGCCGGTCAACCGCGTTGTAGCACACGTTAGTCAGCCCGCCGGTGAAGTAGCGGTAGAAGGGCTCGTTCGACCGGTCGAGCACTGTGTCCCATTTCCGGAACCAGTGCAGCTTCTCGGCCTGCTCGGCCCAGAACTCGTCCGGGTTTGCGAGCGCGCGCTTGGTGATTTCTGCGTATTTGCCGGTCACTAATCCTCCTGCCGATTGAATGCTTGTCGGTCTTCGCTGAAGCCGCCCTCGGGCGGCGCTGAACTACCCCAAACCCGACATTGAACCACTAAGACACAAAGCACACGAAGCAGACAAGATCGATTCCGTTCCCCACCCTCTTTGTGACTTTGTGCCTTTGTGGTGAGCTTCTATGTCGGATTCAGGGACCTAGATGGGCTCGATGATGACTAGCGGCTGGCCGTATTCGACCGACTCGCCGTCATCAACCAGGATATCGACTACCCTGCACTTCTTCTCCGCCTGAATCTCGTTCATGAGCTTCATCGCCTCGACGATACAGAGCGTCTGCCCCGGGTCCACCGTATCGCCCTTCTTGATGAACGGCGGAGATTCGGGCCTGGACCTGATGTAGAAGGTCCCGACCATGGGCGATGTCACTTCTTCAGTATTGGCAGCAGACGTCGCTGCTGGCGGCGGCTGCGCCGGCGCGGGCGCCGACTGAACCACGGGTTCCGGCGCGGACTGCGCCGCGACCTGAGCCGGTTCGCCGACGGATTGCGAGGCCGGAGCTGCATGCTTCGCCGCTGCCGGACTTCCCTCTCCGGAGCCACGCCTGATTCTCACCTTCTCGTCCTCGTGTTCCCACTCGAAGTCGGTTACCGAGTGGGTGGCAACAATCTCAATCAGGCCGCGCAATCGCTTCACCTGCGGGTCCTCGGGCGGGGAGCTTACAGCTTGCAGCTTACCGCTTACAGCCTCCGGACTCCGACTGTTAGCTGCTAGCTGTCGGCTGTCGGCTGTCTTTGCCGGCTCCGGCGCGGTCGGGTTCTTACGCCACTGGAAGAACTTGAGCGCAACCTCGGGGAATATCGCGTAGGAGATGTAGTCCGCCTCGTTCTTGACCAGGTCCTTGCTCAATTCCTTGCGCGCCCGGGGCATGCCCGGTTCAAGCGTGTCAGCGGGCCTGCCCGTTATCGGCTTCTCGTCGCCGAGTATCTTCAGGGCCACTGCTTCTCTTATCGGCGCCGGAGCGCGGCCGTACAAACCCTTCACATAGTCCTTGGTCTCACGGGTCACCCGCTTGTACCGCTCGCCGGCCAGCACGTTGTGCACGGCCTGCACGCCCACGATCTGGCTGGTCGGCGTCACGAGCGGCGGGTACCCGAGGTCCTCACGCACGCGCGGCACCTCTTCCAGCACCTCATGGAGCCGATCCTCGGCCTTCTGTTCCTTGAGTTGGGACCGCAGGTTCGAAGCCATCCCGCCCGGAATCTGGTGAATGATGACCATCGAGTCGATGATCTTGGGTAGCGTGACGCACTGGTCGGTCGTGACCTTGTCGAAGTGCGTCTCGACTATCTCCATCTCAGCCATGTTGAGCTTCGGGTCGCGCGGCGTCCCGGCAAAGGTGGCTGCCATGGTCTCGCCCGCAGGCTGCGACGTCATGCACGCCAGCGGCGCGGCCGCCGTGTCAATCACATCGACGCCGGCCTCTGCCGCCTTGAGATACGCCGCTACAGCCATGCCGCTCGACGCATGGCAGTGGAGCTGCACCGGCAGGCCGATGGTCTCTTTGAGCGCCTTAACTAGGTCGTACGCCATCGTGGGTGAGATAATCCCGGCCATGTCCTTGATGCAGATGGAGTCGATGCCCATCTCCTGCTGCTCGTGCGCCCGGGCAAGGTAGTAGTCAATCGTATGGACCGGCGAGATGGCATAGCAGAGCGTTCCCTGCGCGTGCTTGCCGGCCTTCTTCACATATTCGATGGCCCGTTCGAGGTTGCGCGCGTCGTTCAGGGCATCGAACACGCGATAGACGTCCAGCCCGCGCTCGGCCGATTCGGCTACGAACTCCTCAAGCACGTCGTCCGGGTAGTTCTTGTACCCGACCACGTTCTGACCGCGCAGGAGCATCTGGAGCCGAGTGTGCTTCACCCGCTTTCGGATTTCGCTGAGTCGCTCCCATGGGTCCTCGTTCAGGTATCTCAGACAGACGTCGAACGTGGCGCCGCCCCACATCTCAAGCGACCAGTAACCGACCTTGTCCAGGTGCTCGAGCACCGGCAGCATGTCGGATATCTTCATGCGGGTGGCCCACAGCGACTGGTGCGCGTCGCGCAGGGTTGTGTCGGTGAATTGAATCGGAGGAAATGAAGAAGAATCCGGCCCGTCGGCCGGCATAGGTTTATTGTCTTTCGCCATAACGTCTCACAATCTCCTGACTGATAGTTTCCATGGCCATAGCTCGGGAGCCTTTCACGAGGATTGTATCCCCGGGTCTGATGAAGTCAAACAGCGCCCCCCTGGCCTGCTCAGACGTCTCAAACCGCCAAATCCTGTCCAATCCCACCGCAGAGGCACCTCTGGCAGTGTGTTCGCCTAGAGGTCCAACCACTACCAGTCTATTTACAAGTGCCCCCACCTTGCGGCCAAGGGCTTCGTGCTGGGATTGCGCTGATTCACCCAATTCCAGCATATCCCCTAGAAATGCGATACGCCTATCGACCTCGCCACACTCCTGCAGAACCTCAATTGCGGCACCGACTGACTGAGGGTTGGCGTTGTAGCAATCCTCAATCACCGTCATGTCGCCGAGCTTCGATACCCGCAGCCGCATCGGCAGCGCCTTGAGCCGGGCAATCGCCTCCGGCATGTCGCCGGGCCACATGCCCATTGCATATGCCCCGGCGCAGGCTGCGAGGCAGTTTGCGACATTGTGCCTGCCCGGCATGGCGAGCGTGACATCGTACTTACCCATCAACCGGAATCGGCTCCCGGCCAGCCCGGCATCCTCAATGTCCGTGGCAAAGACCTCGGCCTTCTGCTCCAGCCCGAAAGTGACTCGGCGAGGCGGCGCATAGGTCGCACCGATGGCCATCACTAATGGGTCATCGGCATTGAGCACAGCCGCGCCCTTCTCGGGCAACGCCTGCAGCAACTCGGCCTTCTCCTGCGCCACACCGTGCCGGTCCTTCATGAACTCAAGGTGCGTATCCCCGATGTTGGTAATCACCCCGGTCTCGGGCCGGCAGATGCGCGCCAGCCGTGCGGTCCCGCCCAACTCGTTCATCTCAATCTCGAACACTGCCGCCTCGATATCGCGGGTCATACGCAGAACGGTCAGCGGCACACCGATGTCATTGTTGTAGCTACCTTCGGGCTTGAGCGTCTTGAACTTGAGCGCGAGGATTCCGGCGAGGATTTCCTTGGTGGTCGTCTTGCCGTTGCTACCGGTCACGGCGACGACGCGAGCCGACATCCGCTCGCGGTGGCGGAAAGCGATGCTGCCCAAGGCCTCCGTAGTATTCGCGACCACGATGCCGACCTTGCCCGTCGGTACCGCTGCTTCCGAATCAACTACGACGCCGACTGCGCCCTTCTCAACCGCCTGCTCACAGAACTGATGCCCGTCGAGCCGTTTGCCACGGATCGCAACGTACAGGTCGCCGGGCCTCAATGTACGGGTGTCAATCGAAACGCCCGTCACCTTCATCTCCATGCCGTTCACCAACAGGCCATTGGTCGCGGTCACGAGTTCGCTCAGCCTTATGGGGTCCATTCCGGCTCCGTCACTCGATCCCTTTGTCCCTCGATCTCTCTATCCCTTCCTCACACTACCAACATCGCGTCGCCGAAGCTGTAGAACCTGTATCTCTGCTCAATCGCATGCTTGTACGCCGCCAGCACGGCCTCTTGTCCGGCAAGTGCAGACACGAGCATCAAGAGCGTTGACTTGGGCAGGTGGAAGTTAGTCAGCAAAGCCCCGACCACCTTCCACTCATAGCCCGGGTAGATGTACAGATTCGTCTGCCCGCGTCCGGGCCTGACGCGCCAGGCCCGTCCGGACTCTGGACCTCCCGGATTCGGCCTCTCTCCATTCGACACTCGGCACTCGTCATTCGTCATTTCGTGTGCTTGCCCTTCCAGCACCCTCACCGTCGTCGTCCCCACGCACACAATCCTCCGCCCTTCGTCCAGCGCCCGGTTCACCTGCCCGGCCGTGGTCTCGGACAGATCGAACTCCTCCGGGTGCATCGTGTGTTCCTCGACGTTGTCCACCTTGACCGGGCGGAACGTGCCGAGACCGGCGTGCAGTGTCACGAATGCCGTCTCAACCCCGGCATGGCCCAATGCGCGGAGCAACTCCGGCGTGAAGTGCAGGCCTGCTGTCGGCGCCGCGATTGCGCCGTCCACCTGCGCGAACACGGTCTGGTAGCGTGAATAGTCGCCGCACTTCTCCTTTATGTAGGGAGGCAGGGCTACTTCGCCGCTCGACTGCTGCAGGGCGGAGATATCCGGCGGGTCGAACCGGACCACGCGAATCCCTTCCGGCTTCCGCTCCACGATTGAGGCCCGGTGTGTCCCAAACAGCAGGACGGAGCCAGGCCTTGCCTTGCGGGAAGGACGGGATAGCGCCTCCCATGTGCCCGGCTCGACCTGACGCAGCAGCAGCAGTTCCACGCTGCCGCCGGTCGGCAGCTTGCCGAACACCCGCGCGGGTATGACCCGCGTGTTGTTCAGAACCAGCAGGTCTCCCGGCTTCAGCCATCGCCCGATATCGCTGAACATCGCGTCTTGCAACTTGCCGGTACTCCGTTCAAGCACAAGCATCCTCGACGCGTCGCGCCGCGCCAATGGCTGCTGGGCAATCAGCTCCTTCGGCAGGTTGTAGTCGAAATCTGCTACTAGCATGGACTACCAGACTCTGCCATCCTCACCCCTTCCCTCTCCCTCTGGGAGAGGGCGAGGGTGAGGGCACTTCTGACATCTCACATCTGACCTCTGACATCCTACTTCGGCCTGTCCTCAGTCTAGCTCGCTGCCGGTAATCAAACGGTATGCCTCGCGGTAGCGGTCCGAGGTGCCCTTGATGACTTCGGGCGGCAGGTTCGGCGCGGGCGGCGTCTTGTCCCACTTAATCGAGAGCAGGTAGTCCCGCACGAACTGCTTGTCGAAGCTCGGCGGCGACATCCCGACCTTGTACTCCGCGACCGACCAGAACCGGGAGGAATCCGGCGTCAGCGCCTCGTCAATCCACATCAGCTTGCCGTCGAAGATGCCGAATTCGAACTTGGTATCCGCAATGATAATGCCGCGGCCCAGCGCGTACTCCGCCGCCTTGCGGTAGATGGTCAGCGACACGTTGCGTATCTCGCGCGCCACGTCCGCGCCGACCAGCGCAGCGGCCTGCTCCTGCGTGATGTTCTCGTCGTGGCCGGAAGTTGCCTTGGTCGAGGGCGTGAATATCGGCTCGGGCAGCCTCTCTGCCTGCTTCATGCCAACCGGCAGATTGATGCCGCACACTGCTCCGGTCTTCTGGTAGTCGTTCCAGCCGCTACCCGCGAGGTACCCACGCACCACGCATTCGACCGGCAGCGGCTTCGCCTTACGCACCAACATGGCTCGGCCTTCAAGCTGGTCGTGGAATGACGACAGGCTGGCCGGGAACCGTGCGGCGTCGGTTTCAACCACATGGCTCGGCACCAAGCCTTGGAATCGGTCGAACCAGAACCTCGAAAGCTGTGTCAGCACCTTTCCCTTGTCCGGAATCGGGTCGGGCAGCACGACGTCGAACGCGGAAAGCCGGTCGGTCGCGACAATCAGCAGTTGCTCGCCGACCTCGAAGATGTCCCTGACCTTGCCCTGGGCAACCCGCTTAGTTCCCTGCAGTTCGGCCTGTTTCACGACCATCAGGTCCTCGCTTTCGTCACTCTTGTGCCTTGTGTCCCACTGGCATGATGTATAGTGGGTCCTGTTCTATCTGAAGTAGCTTCTTGACCCGGTCATCATCGAACGCGCCAATCATCACCGTGCCCAGCCCCAGCGCCTCGCACTGCAGATGGACGTTCTCGCCGACATGCCCCGCCTCCATGTAGACGTAGCGTGAAGCGCGTTCTGCGTACCTTTGCGCGGTCCGGCTGAAGTCAGCGGCCAGGACCAGCACGGCCGGTGCGGCTAAGATAGACTTCTGCCCAAGCGCTGCCTCGGCCAGTTCTGCCCTGTGGTCGCCGGTTTGCATGAGCACAAGTGAGTGGCTGTCAATCGCATAGTGGTACACGCCCGGTTTGAGGTCCTTCACCTTGCCCGCAACCAGGTAAAGCTCCATCGGGTACGTAGCCCCGGCCGACGGCGCGGTCCGACGCTTGGAACCGGTGTTCAGGCCCTGCGCTGCCCACAACAACTGCCCGGCCTGCGCAAGCGAGAGTGATTCGTCCGCGAACGCTCGCACCGACCGCCGGTGCCAGAGCGCCTGCTCAACCGTAACCTTGCCAACCGTGTCCGGCGGCGGCAACTTGATGATAGAGTAAGAACGCACCGGTCCTCCCATCACGCCGAACCACAGCAACAGCCACAACATGTCGGCAAACGTCTTCTACTCAGCTAGCTCTTCGGACCGCCAGACCGCGCGGCGGCCCTGGCCTTTGACGCAACTTCACGCGCCATCTTCTCACGGTAGGCAGCCAGCTTCTTCGCCAGGAGGGAGTCAGCCAGTGCCAGTATTTCGACCGCCAGCAGTCCTGCGTTCTTCGCGCCGGCCTTGCCCACGGCCATACATGCCACCGGAACTCCGCCCGGCATCTGTGCCGTCGACAGCAGCGAATCGAGCCCGTTCATGCCCGCGTCCAGCGGCACCCCGATGACCGGCAGAGTAGTGTGCGCGGCAATCACTCCGGCCAGGTGCGCGGCCTTGCCTGCGCCGGCCACGATTACCTTGATGCCGCGCCCGGCCGCCCCGCGCGCGAACCGGCGGCAGAGCTCCGGCGTGCGGTGGGCCGACACGATCTGCACCTCGCTCGTCACGCCGAACTCGTCGAGTACGCTCTTCGTCTCCGACATCACTGGCAGGTCCGAGTCACTGCCCATGGCGATTGCGACAACCGGCTGATTCTTCATAGTAGGCAATTCTATGGACGCGGGCTCGGCTTGTAAAGAAGCGTCCGCCGGTCTATACTTGGTCGTGCGTATCGAACTCATCCATGCCCCTGACAAAGAGACCATCGCCGTCCCCGACCGGAACCTGATTGCCGTCCTCAAGCCCAACGACTGCTGCCCATTTCACGACACCGATGCCGCGCTCAAACAGGCGGTCACGGCCTGCGCCGAATTCCTCGGCGACTCGCAGCGCGTGCTCGTGCTCGTCAACGACTACACCCGCCCCACGCCCAACGCACCGATTCTGGCCGCGCTCAGACCCGTCCTGTCCACACGTGACTTCCGGGCGCTCGTCTGCCTTGGCACGCACCGTCCGCCGACCGAAGCAGAATACGCGACGATCTTCGGCTCCGAGTTCCTCAACTCGTCACTCGCAACTCGTAACTCGTCACTCCTGTGCCACGACTCCAAAGACAAGTCCCGCCTCTTCTTCCTCGGCAAGACCAGCTTTGGCACCGACGTGTGGCTCAACCAGGAACTCCTCTGGGCCGACAAAGTCGTCACCATCAACTCCATCGAGCCGCACTACTTCGCCGGCTACACCGGCGGCCGCAAAGGCTTCCTGCCCGGCATCGCCGGCTACGACACTGTGACGCAGAACCACAACATGGTCACTCGCGAGGGCTCGATGCCGTTCGGGCTCAAAGGAAACCCCGTACACGAAGACATGGCCGAGGCTGCCCGGATGCTCCCGCGCCCGGTCTTCTCCATCCAGCTCACGCAGGACCGCCTGCACAACCTGCTTTCCATTCGCTTCGGCGACCTGTTCAAATCCTTCGACGAAGCCGTGGCCGACGCTCACCAGACCTTTGCCATACCGGTCACAGATAAAGCCGACATCGTCCTCAGCGTGCTGGGCCCGCCCTCCAACATCAACTTCTACCAGGCCCAGCGGGCGGTCGAATTCGCTCGCCCGGTGCTCAAGAACCCGGCGGTACACATCACCGTCTCGTCCTGTTACGACGGCATCGGCAATGACAGCTTCATCAGAGTCTTCCATGCCGCCAAATCCCCCTCCGACCTCCTTCCCTCAACTCATCACTCCTCTCTCCTCACTCCTCCCTCTTCTCCGCTGGGCTGGCACAAATCCGCCCGCCTCGCACAGATCATGCAGACCGCCGACCTGTACACCGTGATGGGGATTGACGACAAAGTCGTGAAGAGCGTGTTCATGCACCCGTACAAGACCGCGCAAACCGCGCTCGACGCGGCCTTCGCCAGACTCGGCCAGGGCGCCCGGGTCTACGTCATTCCCGACGCCGGCTACCTCGTACCGGTCCTGCCCTAGCCGGCAAAAGCCCCGAGCCACAGACCGCAAGCGTTCCGCGGATTCCATCCTGCGCATGGACTTCCGCCGTGCGCGCTTACCACCGGCCGCGGCGGCCGGGGCATCGCTTGACACTGGTCTGAGCTGATTCTATCATCCAGCGTTGGCCGGGTGGCGGCCAACGCCCGTTTAGGGCGTGCCGCTCGCGACGCCGCCATCCCAGCAGGACTCCGGCCAAGTGACCCGCTGCCCTCGAGGGTGGCTGGACAGACGGGCCTCGCTAAAGGCGCCACCCTTACGTAGTCAATGACGAAGGAGGCCTGGATGCGCGTGTTAGTCGTAGTCCTGGCAGCAGCATGTCTGACTGTGGCGCCGCTGATGGCCGGAGCCAACTCGGCGCCCATGCAGACAAAGACATCTCCGGCGACCCGAGGCTCAACCACTGCACCACTGGGTGCCGTGCGCAAGAACCTCCCTGCGCTGACAATCCCCGGCATACTCAGCTACCAGGGCAAGTTGACGGACACCATCGGCGTACCGGTTGCGGATACAACCTACAGCGTGACTTTCCAGTTGTACACGGTGCCAAGCGGCGGGACCGCGTTCTGGACGGAAACACAGACGGTCAGGACGAGCAACGGCCTGTTCAGTGTCCTGCTTGGCTCGGTGACACCGATTGACTCGGTGCCGCAGGCCGGCACCTGTTACCTCGGAATGCAGGTCGGAGCCGGAGCGGAACTCACCCCGAGGTTCAGAATCGGCAGCTCGGCCTACGCTTTCGCCGCGCAGGAGGCGGCCGGTGCGGACCTGCTGCAGGGCAAGGACACGACCGGGTTCGTGCGGACGGCGCAGGCGAACTCCGTAACATCGGGCATGATCGTGGACGGCACCATCGGTGCTGCCGACCTCGGTCAGATGGGCGCGTCAGCCGGCCAGGTGATGAAGTGGAACGGCTCGGCATGGACGCCGGGCAATGACAGCATCGGCGGCGGCACCAGCGGTACGGTCAGAAAGGTCTTTCAGGCGACCGGCGTGGTCTGCTCACCCAACCCGATTATCGACTCGGGCACGGTGCGATTTGACACCACCTGGGGTGATGCCCGTTTCGTCAACGAAGGCCAGGCTGCCGGCGGTGACCTCACCGGAAGCTATCCGACCCCGGTGTTGAACGCCTCCGGCGTCACGGCCGGAACCTATGGCAGCGCGACGCAGGTCGGTCAATTCACGGTCGGCGCCTCCGGCCGACTCACCGGCGCGGGCAACGTAACCATCGCCGGTGTGGCACCGGGCGGCGCTGCCGGCGGCGACCTGACCGGTACCTACCCCAACCCGACTATTGCCACGGGCGCGGTTACATCCGCGAAAATACTGGATGCCACGATTGCCGCGGCTGACCTTGCGGCAACCGGCGTCACTGCCGGCACGTACGGCAGCGCGACTCAGGTTTCCCAGGTTACGGTGAACAACAAGGGCCAGGTGACGGGCGCGGCGAACGTGACCATCACCGGCGTGCCGCCCGGCGGTGCTGCCGGTGGCGACCTGACCGGCACCTACCCGAACCCGACGCTGGCCGCCTCCGGTGTCGCGGCCGGGACCTACGGCGACACGATACACGTGAGCAAAATCACCGTTGATGCGAAAGGACGACTGACCAGCGCGAGCAGCGTGGCCATCACCAGCGTGCCGCCGGGCGGCGCTGCCGGTGGAGACCTGTCCGGGACCTATCCCAACCCTTCGCTGAGCAACACCGGTGTCACGTCCGGCTCCTACGGCAGCGCGACCCAGGTCGGCCAGTTCACGGTCGATGCCCGCGGCCGCCTCAGCAATGCAGGCAACGTCACCATCACCGGCGTGCCGCCCGGCGGGGCTGCCGGCGGCAGCCTGAGCGGCACCTATCCGAACCCGTCCATAGCCGCGAACGCCGTTGACTCCACCAAGATAGCTGACGGCTCGGTCATCGGCGCCGACATCAAAGACGGCACTGTCTCCTCGGCCGACATCCGCGACACGACCATCACCACTGCCAAGCTGAAGGACGCCTCGGTCACATCGGCCAAGATCGCCCTGCCTTACGACGGCAGCGCGGCGTCGTCCTCCGCTCCCGTCTTCCGCGTCAAGAATGCCGCCACCAGCAACGACTCGGCGGCCATCCTGGGGCGCCACGACACCTCCGACTCCTACGGCGTCGGCGTCGTGGGTATCGGCGGGCACTACGGCATCGAAGGCCTGGTTGCCCCGACCGGCAGCGGGACCTACTACGGCGCATACGGCCAGGCAAACGGCGGCAGCGGCACCAACTACGGCGTGTACGGTACGGCGAGCGGCAGCGGCACCAACTATGCCGGGTACTTCAACGGCAACGTGACCGTCACCGGCAACCTCTCCAAGGGCGGCGGCTCGTTCCAGATCGACCACCCGCTCGACCCGCTCAACAAGTACCTCTACCACTCCTTCGTCGAGAGCCCGGACATGATGAACATCTACAACGGCAACGTCAAGACCGATGCCTCCGGCTACGCCACGGTCACCCTGCCGAACTGGTTCGAGGCCCTGAACCGCGACTTCCGCTACCAGTTGACGGTGATTGACGAAAGCGACGGCAGCGGCTTTGCACAGGCCAAAGTCGTGCGCGGTGTGAAAGACAACACGTTCGTCATCCGGACCAGCGTGCCGTTGACCACGGTCTCCTGGCAGGTAACGGGCATCAGGCAGGACCCGTACGCAAACCTGCACCGCATCCAGGTGGAAGTCAACAAACCGGCAGGCGAGCGGGGCAAGTACCTCCATCCGGACGCGTACGGCCAGCCGCTCGGCAAGTAGACATGCGCGCCATAACGATAGCATTACTGGTGCTGGCGGCGGTCACAAGCGCCCAGACTTACAAATGTAGCTGGTGCGTGAACGGCATCGGCGGCGGGGACATGGCCGGGACAAGCTACAGGTGCAGCGCGACCGCAGGCCAGACCGCGGCCGGGCAGATGACCGGGACAGCCTACTGGGCGCTCATCGGATTCTGGCAGACGGAGCAGCCGACCGGCATCCAGGAGCAGTCGCAGCCAACGAACCCAGGTTCGTTCGTGACCCGGCTCTACGCGCCGCAGCCGAATCCCGCCCGGGCGCACACCTCCATACGCTACACGCTTGACGCTCAGCGCCAGACGTCGCTGCAGATACACGACCTCACCGGCCGCGTGGTGCGGACGCTCTGCGCGTCGAGCATGAAGCGTGGTTCATACAGCGTCACCTGGGGCGGCACCGACGACCGTGGCCGGAGCCTTGCCAACGGCATCTACTTCGTCCGCCTCGTAGCCGGCGGCTACCACTCCACGGAGAAGCTGGTGCTTCAGAAGTAGGCGACAGGCAGAATACAAGAGCAGAATCGAGCAGAGGCGGCCCTCGGGTCGCCTCTGTTTCCTGACGGCCACAGACCGCGGGGCATGTCAAATGGACGGGCGGAACTGAGGCGTGACCCTATGTCCTTGACGCTGGTACTAAGTAGGGTGACTGTCCCTGGTTTCCCTCACGCGAGAACCAGCGGTACTGATTGTACTGCACGACCGGCAGACGCTGGCTGTCGAGAACCGGCCTGCCGAGTTCCCACACCGCCGCCTCAGCCAGGTCGGACGGCATCTCGTATATCGACAGCACCTTGCTCCGGTGCCGGATGCGGTCGAGCAGCGCCCTGGTCTCCGGCGCTAGCTCTAGGACTCCTTTCCCCCACTGCAAATGGGGTTCATATATACTTATAGCCGGATTTCGGCGTTTTGGGTCAAATCGACATCGCGTAAGTTACGTATTCCCTGCCCAGGGGTCGTGGGGGGGACGGTTACCCGGGCCTATCCTCACACCTAAATCCCCGCCTATTGCCACGCCAATTGTCGCGCCTAAGCCTGAGCCTTCTCACCCACCTAATCCACCGCCTACTGCCCTGCCTTCTGTACCGGCTATCCTCCTGCCTATTGCCGAGCTTACTGTACCAGCTATCGTACCGCCTACGGTCGAGCCTTAGGCCCATGCACAAGTAGAGCCTATGGTCGGGTCTTTTGCCGGAGCACTCTTCAGGTCTATTCCCGAGCCTACTCCGGAATCTAATCCCGGGCCTAATCCCGAGCCTTATCCTGAGCTTCGTTTTCCGGCCGGTGTCCGAGCCAGACTCCCGCCCCGCCCGCCCCCGCGGCTCTCGGCTTGACTGCGGGCTAGGCCCGTCTACAATTCACCGTCAATGGAAGTTGGTCCTTTCTCAGCCTTGACGGAGTTAGAAATATGGGAAGCGTCCTTCTTTCCCCCCGACCCGCTGGCCCCTGTCTATTCCGCTTGACAGCGAACGATTTCCGTAGCACAATGCACTAGGGTGCCTGAGATTTCGAGATTCTTCGGGATTGTCGTCCGTATGTACCACGACGACCATAATCCGCCGGATGTGCACGTCCAGTGCCAAGACGACAAGGCTCTGCTCGACTTCCACGGCAACGTGGTCAGAGGCGAGAAGTAGAACTTGCTATGTGGCAACTGAACGACGTGACGAATATCGAGTACCGTGAAGGCTACGTCTACCGGATCACGTTTGACGACGGCCTATCGGACGACGTAGACTTCGCCGAGTACCTGGGCCGGGGTCCGGTCTTCGCCCCCTTGCGGGACCTCACGTACTTCCGCCAGGCTCAAATCGAGGGCGGGACAATTGCCTGGCCCAATGGCGCTGACATCGCGCCCGAGACCCTCTACGAACGCATCGAAGCTCAGGTTGAGGCACAGGCTCCGGTCGCGCGCGACAAGCCGGCGTCCGCCAAGTGACCGGCCCGTCCCTCGCCATTGTGGAGTCCAAGACCCGCCACGAACCCGGCCATGACCAAAGTCATGGTCTACATCATGTCCTGCGTGATGAGCCCGGCCGTTTCATGCGCCATATCCTCCACCCCAGTCCCTGACCGCCTCTCGGCGCAGTGGCGCGGCTTGACACTGAGTCTGCCCTGACTATCCTCACCACTGATGTCAGACGGGAATCAGCCTAACCTGCTCTGCTACGGAGACAACCTCGACATCCTGCGCCGTATTGAAGACTTCGGCGCATCGGCATGTGACAACGCCACTCTATTCTTGTCTGTATGCTTGCTGTAGCGCCAAAGCTCGTCAGGACCAATCGCATTCTCCCCAGCGACCGTGCGGTACACGATTGGTATCGGTTCGTGCTCTCGTTCCCGCCGCACCTTGTCCAAGAGTACCTGACCCGCTTTCAGGCCGGGTCGTCAACACTTGTGCTGGACCCGTTCTGCGGAACCGGGACCGTCCTTGTCGAATGCAAGAAACGGAAGATACCGAGCGTCGGCATCGAGGCCAACCCGATTGTCTGCTTCGCCTCTCGTACCAAGCTGAACTGGGCGACAGACCCCGATGACCTCCTGCGCCTTGCGGACGAAGTCTGCGACGAAACCGAACACGCTCTGGTCGAGCAAGGCATACACGACACCACGGGACTCCCTCTCTTCGCGGAACCCGTTGATCAGAACCGGCTGAGACGTCTGCCCGAAGAACAGGCAGCGCTGCTCCTGCGCGGATCGATCAGTCCGCTTCCTCTGCATCGCACACTCCTGCTGATCGATGCCCTGAACCGTCGCAAAGAATCGCCCGTCTTCGACCACGCGCGTCTTGCCCTTGCCAAGACAATCGTGTTCGGCGCGAGTAACCTGGCCTTTGGCCCAGAGGTCGGAGTCGGCCCCGCAAAGCAGGACGCCGCAGTGGGCAGACTGTGGCGCGACAATGTGCGCGCTATGGCCGAGGACATCCGACTCTTGCGAACCAACGCGGCCGTGCCGGCCAGGGCCTTGGAAGCAGACTCCAGGGAGGTAGGTGACCTACTGCCGCCGCTGTCGGTAGACGTGGTTATTACGTCTCCGCCTTATCCAAACGAGAAAGACTACACGCGCACGACGCGGCTCGAATCCGTGCTCCTCGGTTTCATAAAGACCAAGAGCGACCTGCGTGCTCTGAAGCAGGCGCTCGTGAAGTCGAACACGCGCGGCGTATACAAGAGCGACCGCGATGACGCTCTGGTCGAGGACAACGAGGACGTGCTCAGCCTGGCATCGGCCATTGAGAAACGACGAGAAGAGCTCGGCAAGACGTCCGGGTTCGAGCGGCTGTACGCGCGTGTCACCAAGCTGTATTTCGGAGGCATGACGCGCCACCTGAGTGGTCTCCGTTCCGTGCTCAGGCCGGGCGCCCACCTGGCGTACGTTGTAGGTGACCAGGCCTCATATCTCAGAGTGATGATACGCACCGGAGAAGTGCTGGCGGACATAGCGTCGTCTCTGGGCTTTCGCGTCGAAAGTGTGGACCTGTTTCGCAAGAGGCTCGCAACGGCCACGGGCGAGCAACTGCGAGAAGAGGTAGTCGTACTGGAGTGGCCGGGCTGGCAATTTGACTCAAGGAGGCCGACTGTGAGAGAAGGAAACAACTACTCCTCCATTATCGAGCACATCTTCATGGCGAAATACAAGTCGGGGATGGTCGCCGTTGACTTCGAACGTCAGGATATGGTCAAAGCGGGGCGCAAGCTCGGCGTCGCCGTGCCGAAGAACCTCGGCGACGTCATTTACAGCTTCAGGTATCGGTCAACCCTTCCCGCCTCAGTACAGGCCAAGGCCAGTGCCGGTAAGGCATGGATCATCCGCCCCATCGGTCGGGCCAAGTACCGATTCGCCCTGGTCGCGGAGTGCCCGATTGCCCCGAACGCAAGCATGGGGATAACCAAGGTGCCCGACTGCACACCTGGCGTCGTCGCCAAGTACGCATTCAATGACGAACAAGCTCTGCTGGCGCGCGTGCGCTACAACCGGCTCGTGGACATCTTCTCGGGCGTGACGTGCTACTCCTTGCAGAACCACCTGCGGACGGCTATTCAAGGAATTGGCCAAGTGGAGACCGACGAGATATACGTAGGCGTGGACAAGAAAGGCGCCCACTACGTATTCCCAGTCCAGGCCAAAGGCGGCACTGACCGACTGAACGTCGTGCAGATAGAGCAGGACTTTGCGGTCTGCGCCCAGAAGTTCCCTTCACTCATTTGCCGCCCGATAGCCGCGCAGTTCATGCCGGATGATGTCATCGCGCTTTTCGAGTTCGAGCAGGGCGAAGACGGCGTCAGAATCGCCAGCGAGAGGCACTACAAGCTCGTGCCGCCTGATGACGTAACCGTGAAAGACCTAGAATCGTACCGTCACCGGCAGGCCGATTGACCACTGATTCGCTAGCAGGGGAGTCGGTCCCTTGAACGACAACTCGTCTGTGTCGGCTGAGGGCAACAGAATCAAGTGGCTCGTCAGGGCGTCCGTAACGCTCGACCGGTCCTTTGGCGAGGTGTGGGATGAATATGCCCTGGATTCAGACTACGAATACATCAAGCCCATGCTAGATGAATGCCGCGGGATCATCCGGGCCATATCCAAGGCCATCGGTGATTTTAGGGCACGGAGTCCTGGGGATTCGGCCGCGGCACAATCCCGGCTGGCAGACATGACTGCTGCATTCTCCGACGTTGTCGAGGCAGTCAAGAAGTACAGTGGCGACACAAGCGCCCTCAGTCGGTTCGACTCAGCGTTGGCAGACTTCCGATCAGAAATCACTGCATTGGCCGTGATGGCTGGCGTGCAGACGGACCTGCCACCATTGGAGAAGCTGCCGGATAGCGGGCAGCCAACTGCAATATCCACGGATGCGCTACCAGTGTTCATAGTACACGGCCACGATCAGACAGTCAAAGCAGAGGTTGAACTTCTGGTGACGAAACTGGGACTCAAGCCCATAGTCCTCAACGAGCAAGTGAGCCGGAGCAACACGATCATTGAGAAGTTGGAGGCACACTCCGACGTAGGTTTCGCCATCGTGCTCCTCACTCCAGACGATGTGGGTGCGGCCGTATCTGAGAGTGACAAGTTGACGCTGAGAGCGCGCCAGAATGTGATCTTGGAGCTGGGATACTCTCTGGCGAAACTCGGGCGCTCGCGAGTCTGTACCCTCTGCTCAGGGAAAATGGATATCCCGTCGGACTGGAGCGGCGTGGTGTACGTTCCGATGGACACACAGGACGCGTGGAAGCTGCGGTCGGCGAAGGAATTAAAGAGCTTCTATCCGGCGGTAGACCTGAATGCTCTCTGATGGGCCGGCGGTGGGCAGTTTCCCATTTCCGATCCGCGTCCCGTCAACAGAACGAACCAGGGACAGGCACGCCATTTCGGGAAGCTTCGGGACACCCCACGAGGCATTGCAGATTGCGGATTGTCGATTGCAGATTGGTAGCGGCCTCGCCCCTACCATCAGCGCTATCCGTGAGCCGCACAAGGAGGGCTAATGAAGAATCAGCTTGAGGCAGACCGGGAGTTCTTTCTTGAGGTCATCGACGACCTGACGAAGGACGCCGCGCAACACGCGCATAAAGCTGAGATGACGTCCGAGCAGTTCTGGGATCATATACAACGCCAAGCGGCCGAGTTCGACCGCATGTTCCCGGAAGCGGCGCAGGAACCCGAGGTGGCGACTGAGGACAAGGACGAGGCGGTCAAGAGGGAAACGGAGGAGGAAGCGGCTGAGCGGTTCCGGCAGGCATTGGCCCGCGTCCACCTCAAGGAGCTGCTCTTCTTTCGGCGGCACCAGGCCAAGTTGATTTGCATGCGCGTGACCCGCGTCGGGAGCTCCGATATCACTCCCTGTGCCCAGATGCTCAAGGGGTCGCTTGAACGGCTGCAGGCAGCGGACGCCGAAATCCGCCGCCGTATGCAGGCCCGCACCCCGAATCCGCCGGACCACCAATAGGCATTTCAGATTGCCGATTGTCGATTGCAGATTGGAGCGGCTCCGCCGCGAGACCCCGCTCGACCTTGCCCCGCAAGCCCCGCTCCTTGGCATCGGGTAGACCGTCGAGATACACGGCCCTGCCCGTCACCAGCACAACCTGCCGCGCTAGCTCACGCATGTCAGCCGCCATCGGCAGTCAGTCTGGCGATTCGCCCGACCGGGCCAGCGTGTCGGCCAGCTTCCCGGCATCCTCAGGCGTCAACCCGGCATCAACGCATCCAGCCACAAACATCTCTCGGCCCATCTGCTCCAGCAGCGGTTCAAGGTTCCCCATGGTTTGCTCTACACGAAGTCGTGCACCGATGGCTGAGAACACCAACAGAGCTTCAGCAAGATACTTCAGCGCCTTGTCGGGTTCGCCCTTGTCGTCGTAGATGATCCCGATATTGCCAAGTTGGATAGCCACGCCCTGCTGATACCAGATTTCGCGGTCAATCGCCAACGCTTCCTCTAAGTACTTCAGCGCCTTGTCGAGTTCGCCCTTGCCGCGGTAGAAGAGCCCGATGTTGCCGAGTTGGGTAGCCACGCCCTGCTGATACCCGATTTCGCGGTGAATCGCCAACGCCTCCTCGTGGTACTTCAGCGCCTTGTCGGGTTCGCCCTTGCCGCGGAAGATGAGCCCGATGTTGCCAAGTTGGATAGCCACGCCCTGCTGATTCCCGATTTCGCGGTGAATCGCCAACGCCTCCTCGTGGTACTTCAGCGCCTTGTCGGGTTCGCCCTTGTCGCTG